>ERZ808240.432-NODE-432-length-55626-cov-45.989095_pt1 | contig 55626 bp, 53 predicted proteins | sample MGYA00521084_ERZ808240 | MGnify/ENA primary metagenome ERZ808240 (study PRJEB31516, sample SAMN03275571) | gut metagenome | biome: mammalia-associated habitat; material: feces | host: Papio cynocephalus | place: Kenya | collected 2012-08-06 ...
TAGGGATTTTGTATAGTGCTCACTCTCTGATAATAGAGGGGTGGGAAACTTCAGGAGAATAATAAATATTGCCTTATGACAAGCTATACGTATTGACATTAATACAGTAATATAGATATACGGTAATACGTATATACATCAATACGTCAATATCACAATATAGATGTATGACTATACGGATAGCAATATAGCCATGAATATCAATAGAAGAAAATAAAACAATACAGGCATAGCACAGTGACCTTGGGAACCGTGCCATGCCTACCTCTCTCCTATATTCTCCGTCTGCCTTTTGAGGCAGACATTGAGAATATAGGGCTTATAGGATGCAGCACTCTTTGAGAGTGGTCTTTGACCATGCGGCAGAACAGAAGGCAAGCCTCGTTCTCTCAGTGAAGCTGGACATGGGTCAGCTTCTGAGTAAAAGGACGAGCCTCGCTTTCTGTGGCAGCCCGAAATGTGTGCTTCATCCGTAATGGGGTGTGGTGGCGGCAAGCCCCACATGGATGTTTGACCGCTCTCCCTTGCTGCTCTGGAGCGAAGTGTTGCTTCACTCCTGGGCAGTTTCGCCGAGTTTACAGAATATACGGCAACGTACATGGAGAAAACTGGCGAAAGGGTTTGATGGAATTATAGATATTGACTTATTGAGGCAAAGCTATATGGATATAAATACGGCAATACGTATTCTCGACAATATAGATATAAAATAATATTGGAATATCAAACACCCATCGGAGATACCTTGTTACAGGTGAAGCTGAACGGTTCGCCTGATGGCTGCGACCGATGAGGGAACAGCCGAAAAAATAAGAGGTTGCAAAAAACGCAACCTCCATATTTATGTTAATTTTTCACTTCTCAATTTCTTATTTCAAGAACCTTTTCCAAGGGCACGGCTAACCATGAAGCTATTTGTTCTGGTGATATGCCTGATTTTAGCATATTGCGGATGCTATTCTCTTTTTCTTTTCTGTTTCTCTCCCTTTCTTCTGCCTTTCCTTTCTTTACACCTTTCTCCCAACCTTCCGCTATACCTTCTCTTTTAGCCGTGTCAATAGAGTTCTTTATGTCTCGGTATGCCATTTTGCTGGCTTCGTATTCACGCAACTCTTGCTTTGTGAACTTGGCTATTTCCGCCTCCTCAAAGAGGCGGTCAAAAACCCTGTCACGTAACGCCTTTGGGCGTTCGTTCAACTTATAGAGATTTTTGAGTGCAAAGAGCCATTTGTCGTACAAGGTGTTCAACTCGTCAAGCGACTTGTCGAATTTAGCTATTTCCACATAGATAAATTCCAACTTGTCATAGAATACCTTGTGTGTTGCAGTGTCACACAACTGCACATGATGGCGTATCTTGGCTTTGTCAAAAGCCTCGTCATTCATGTCGAAGTTCAACAATGCTATTGTATATACATGGTTAAGTTTGAAATTCCAATCATTTCCTTTGGGAGCTTGCTCTCTAATCGGGAAAGTGGAATAGAACAAAGAGCGGTCTTTGAAATATGTTTGGTAAGCGTTTTGCATTTCCACGATGAACTTCTCACCGTTTTCTCCCTCGCAATATACATCAAAGATTGCCTTGCGGTCTGTATATATGTCACCGACATTCTCTGAATTTAGGTACATAACTTCCTTGACAACTTGTTTTCCGTCAAACAAGCTGTTAAGAAAGCAAATCAGCAAATCCTTGTTCATTGCCGTCCCGAAGATGCGCTTAAAGCCAAAATCGGTAAGCAGACTTATATATCTTTCTTCTTTCTGTTCCATACTGAAATCTTATAGTTATACGCAAAGATAAAATGATTTATCGAAAAACCAAAACTTTTTGCATTTATTTTACTGTATCAGAAGAAATTGTAACTATTCAGCTATGCTATGGCATTCGCTGAATAGTTACAAGAAATTACTACTCCTCCAATAACTCTTGCTCGTCGATACTAACCTCGCTGCGGTCAACATCATAATTGTCAAAAATCAGAAACCACCCATCAAGATTTTCACCAATTTCAAAGCCGTCTTTCATATTGTTGATGTCAGTCACTTCCCAATTTTCCAATATCTCGGCTTTCTTCTTTGCCACTGCCTTTATAGCTCCTTTACGTGTCGTGTGGATAGAAACAATCTCACTTTCCAATCCATCTATGGTTCTGTTCTCATGTAATACTGCAAATACTTTCATTTATTTTCTGTCTTTTATATGGGGAGAAATCAATCTCCCCATTAGTTATACTTATAGTTGTTCCTCCATCAAGTGCTTTACAAGCAACTCTTTAGATGCAAAAATGTTATCACTTTCAAGTTTGAAATCTTCAACTCGCCAAGCGCAACTTGTGCAAACCTTGTAAGATGCCACTATCTTAGATGGCACACCATTAGCGGCACTATAGATGTGTGACAAGTTTATCTCTCTGATGTGTCCTTTGCATATCTTGTTATTCTTCATAAAGAACACTTCTTGATTTACAAAGAAGTCACTCTGTAGGGTAGTTCCTTTATTTGGAACCACCTTACCACAATCAAGGTCGAATGTTGCATACAACTTTTCACCTGCTTGCATAGAGTTCTGAATACGCTCGAATATTTCTTCTTGCGTTGGTTGACGTTCCGTTTCCTCCCCATTCTCGTCCTCACCAAGCACATATTCCTCGAAATAGTCATTATTCTCGTTACATACAGCCAAGCCTAACGCCTGTGCCTTAACCACGTCCTGTAGAGAGTTCAACTTGAAACCTACATAACCATTTGGAAAATACATTGTGTCCATAATCAAATCTGTTTAAAAGTTCATCTATATTGTTACTTGATATACTGCTCCAACACCTTTGGGCGCACATGAAGAGCCTCTGCAAATACGTCCAACTGACAATCGTATTTGTCCTTGTAGTAGCTGCGTTCCATATTATTCTTGGAATTTGCTATACTAACTTTCAAGTCGTGAAGGTATCTCCTTACCACGAACTTGTACCAATCAAGTTTTCTGCCTTTCTTGTCTGTAATCTCAGCCATAATCAATTTTTGCTTTAAAGGGTTCAACATTAAAATTTATTCTGGATTGAGGAAACTATCTGCCTTTTTTTACAAAGACTTTTCGTTTCTTTCGATCCGAGATTTTTTTTAGAATCATTCCGGCGTATCGTCACCACCTACCTTTTTACGTGCTTCAAAAGATGGAAGCCCATAAAAGTCAGTAAGCCAAGCAATCGGTAGAGAAATTTTCAAGAATACCCAATCTTTGATTGTGGAAGTCTGCTTGAAAATTTCTTCGCCGATAGGGAGAGAAGTGACTGGTGCTTGGTGTCTGACAGGGCTGCCATACCTTTGCACGTCAAAAAGTAGCGGTGATGATGCACGGCTCATTCCCATGCTAAAAAATTGAGGTCGAAGCAAGAAACGGAAATAAAACTATAGATATGAAAAATAAGCAGTTAGATTTTAACATTAAAAGCCCCAATTATGGCAAAATTAAGTCTAATATTAAATTATTAATGTTAATATAAGTCTTTTATTAATTTTTTGATGATTATTTGAAAAAAAAGTTGTTCCTTTGCACCCAAATTTTAAATTAGTAACGAAAAAATAAGAAATTTTATGAGTGCATTCGGAATTTTTGCAGCGATACAGACATTCGTATATGTCATCTATTATGCGGTGATGATAAGCATGGACTTGTTCGGCAGCAAGAGCCAACAGAAGGAGAATGTGGAGGTAATCGCCTCCCTCGATAGTAAGCAGAATGAGGAAGAGGTTGTTGACGAGACTCCAATTTTTGTTGACGAGGAGGGCGGTATAGATACAGCACAGACTACCCCATCGCCTGATACACCTGCTGATGACAACAACGAAGCTGATGATGGCAATCAAGAAGTATCGAAAGAAGACATTGCTTCCGCAGACAACAATGAACTTTACAACATTGCGAAAGCGGCAAAGGAAAAAGCCGAAGATTTGGACATCCATTCAGATGCGGACATGACCGCAGACATATTTGATGAATGGTATAGAAATGAAATTCTTGATAAAGAAGCAAACGAAAGTCTTTCTTAATCACATATAGCTATGAAGGGAAAGAAATATATATTTCTACTATTGGCAATGTTTCTCTTTGCACAAGAGACATTTGCCGTTTGTGGTTCCACTGATTACAGTGGAAGCAGCGGAAGACTATACAACATGGTTGTGTATGTCTTGGCAATGTGTTCCTATGTCATGCAATTGTTGTATGCCATAGCGACCCTGTTTTCTCTCTACAGTGCCACAAGTATCTATATAAAGATGCAAGCAGGAGAAGAAGGTTTCACGAAAAGCATCATCATGCTTGTTGGCAGCATCCTGTTCCTGTTGAGTGCGACAATCGTAATGCCAGCATTCTTCGGATTTAACTACGGAGTGACGGATAAATTATTTTAATTTACATATAGTATCACAAAACAAAAAATGAATCAATCAATTACAAAGTTCACGGCTTGCGCTCAGGGAGCGGCAGCCGTAGTGTTCAAGAAGACAAAGTCTTTGGTTAAGAACCCACGTGTGGCAATGGTTGCAGCACTCTTGCTCGTATTCACCGTATCCACATTTGCCCAGAACACCGAGGCTGGTATCAAGGCTATTACCACATCAACAGACTCGTTGAAGAAGTATGTGCCTGTCGTTACTAATCTCTGCTACGCCTTGGCTGGTATCGTTGCCATTATCGGTGCAATTTCCGTTTACATCAAGATGAACAACGAGGAGCAGGATGTCAAGAAGAGTATCATGATGATTGTTGGTGCTTGTATCTTCCTCATCGCCGCTGCACAGAGTTTGCCATTGTTCTTCGGTTTGTAATCGTTGGCTTATGGCAGAAGAAAGGGCAGATTACCCGGACTACCCAGTATTCAAGGGGCTACAGAAGCCCCTTGAATTTCTGGGTCTTCGTGGCAGATACATCTATTGGGCAGCAGCCACTGTTGGCGGCGGTCTCCTATCATTTCTGATTGGCTATATTGTCTTCGGCTTCTTGGTAGGTTTGGTTTTGATAACATCAATTTTGGGATTTGGTGGTGCTATGACATTCATCAAGCAACACAAGGGACTTCACTCCAAGAAGGCACCTACAGGTATATTCATCTTTGCCCATTCATCCCGATATTGATGTGTTTTTTTATGTTAAGTTAATATATATGGTTGTTATAATTGTAATTCTCGTCTTTGTTTCCATTCTTTCGGGAATGGCACTTTCCATCTGGGCTTTCGGCACAGGTGGCAAAAGAGCCAAGATTTTCGAAGACATCTATTTCAGTGTGGAGGATGTTGAGAACAAAGGCATCATCTACACCAAGAAAGGAGACTATTCGGCTGTCTTGGAAATGGAGAACCCGATAAAGAAATATTCAGCCGACACAGATAGTTATTATGATTTCACCACTCTCATGGCATCCGTCATACAGGTGCTTGGAGAGGGCTATGCCCTGCACAAGCAGGACATTTTCGTAAGAAAGAACTTCGACATGAGCAAGGTGGCTGGCAAGAAAAAGAAAGGTGGTAAAAAGGCTTTTCTTTCGGAGGCTTATTTTCGTTTCTTCAACGGACGTGAGTACACGAATGCCAAGACTTATCTTGTAATCACCCAAAAAGGCAAGAAAGGAGGCATCCATGCCTACGACAACTCCAAGTGGAGAGATTTTCTTGTCAAGATTCAGAAAGTGTCAGACCGCTTGAAGAGCGGTGAGATTGACTGCCGATTCCTATCGGCTGCGGAATGCAAGGAATATGCCGACCGCTTTTTCGCATTTGACTTTAAGAACACAAATGTTTCCATGACCGACTTCAAGGTTGACAGCGAGAAGATAGGCATGGGGAACAAACAGATAAAGGTATATAGCCTGTTGGACGTTGACAATGTGGGGCTGCCAGGCAATATACGCCCTTACACGGATGTCTCGGTGAACAATGCCGTCATATCGCAAGACCTTTTGGCAGACATCGACCATGTGCCAGGTGTTGACTCTATCGTCTATAATCAAGTGATATTCCTTCCTAACCAGAAGAGGGAGCAGATGAAACTTGACAAGAAAAAGAACCGTCACGCTTCCATCCCTAACCCCAACAACCAGATTGCGGTTGAGGACATCAACGCCGTGCAGAACGAGTTGGCACGAAACGGCAAACAACTTGTCTATGCACACTATAATCTTATCGTACAGACAGATGCAGACTATGATTTTCAAAAGGTGACAAACAGTTTGGAAAACATATTTGCTAAATACAATATACATATATCAAAGCGAGCCTACAACCAGTTGGAGCTGTTTGTGGCAAGTTTTCCGGGCAACTGTTTCCGCTTGAACCAAGACTATGACCAGTTCCTCACACTGTCAGAGGCAGCACTCTGCCTTATGTATAAGGAGCGTCAAGCCGAAGGTGATGACTCAGCTTTGAAATGCTACTACACTGACCGCCAAGGCTTGCCTTTGGCGGTTGACACATCGGGCAAGGAAGGTAAGAAGCGATATACCAACAACTCCAACTTTTTCGTTCTTGGTCCTTCTGGCTCAGGAAAATCATTTTTTATGAACACGGTCATGCGTCAGTACCGAGAACAAGACACGGATATAGTCATCGTAGATACTGGTGACAGTTACGAGGGGCTTTGCAGTTATTTCAGCGGTACCTACATCAGTTACTCCAAGGAGAAGCCAATATCCATGAATCCGTTCAAGATAACGGACGTTGAGTATAATGAGAACTTCGGAGAGAAGAAGAACTTCTTGAAGAGTCTTATCTTCCAGTTGTTCAAGGGAGCGGAGTTCCCTACCAAACTTGAAGATGCCATCATCAACCAGACAATCGTGGAATACTACGAGGAATACTTTAACCCATTCAAGGGCTTCGATGATGAAGACAGGAAGCAAATGAAGGAGAAACTTCTTCTCGAAGACAAGAAGAACGGCGAGTATGACAAGTTCGAGGAAGAAATGGAAGAACGCTATGGCGATGATTATGACATCAACAACATTGAAGAACTTGAATATCGGGAGTTGTCCGAGAAGGACAAGAGGCGTGTGCCGAAGTTGAAGGCTGTCATCAATGACAGTGCTGCGACAGACGGCGAAAAGGAACGTGCCAAGCGTGCCTTGCAGCGACTCACTCCAGAAGTCATTGAAAACAAGTATCTCATGCGCATAGAGCATGAGATAGACAAGATAGAGCGTCAGAAAAAGAAGTTGAAGGTGACAGAGTTGAGTTTCAACTCGTATTATGAGTTTGCCATTGAGCGCATACCTCAGATTATGAAGCAGCAGAACATACAGTTTGACATTCATAACTTTGCCACTATCCTCCAGAGCTTTTATAAGGGTGGCGAGAACGAGAGCATCTTGAACAACGACATCGACAATGCCCTGTTTGACGAGAAGTTTATCGTCTTCGAGATTGACAAGGTGAAGGATGATCCTGTTCTGTTCCCAATCCTCACGCTTATCATCATGGACGTGTTCACACAGAAGATGCGTATCAAGAAAGGCAGAAAATGCCTTGTCATCGAGGAGGCATGGAAAGCTATTGCCACACCTGTGATGGCTGACTATATAAAATATTTGTATAAGACCGCTCGTAAACACTGGGCAATGGTAGGCGTGGTGACACAAGAGATACAGGACATTACTTCCTCACCAATCGTGAAGGAAGCCATCATCAACAACTCCGATGTATTCATGCTTCTTGACCAGAGTAAGTTTAAGGATAAGTTTGATGACATCAAGGCAACCCTTTCGCTTACGGATATAGACTGCAAGAAGATATTCACCATCAACCGTCTTGACAACCACGATGGACGTTCACGCTTCCAAGAGGTTTTCATCAAGCGAGGTCAGTTTGGCGAGGTGTACGGTGTTGAGGAACCGCCAGAGTGCTACATTAACTACACCACCGAGAAAGTGGAGAAGGAAGCCTTCAAGTTCTACAGGAAACAGCTCAAAGGCAGCTATCAGCATGGCATAGAGGTGTTTGTCAAGGACTGGAAGGAAAGTGGTCTTGACTGCACATCTTTCTCCAAGCTCGTTATGAAGGAAGGAAAAATGTATAATCAAATGAACAAAAAATAATAGCTTATGCGTAGAATAATGGCTCTCATATTGGTGTCGATAATCATTCAGACAGCATCAGCGTTGAGTTGGCACAATATAAATATCGATGTAACGACCACCACTGCAATGGGTACAGCCTATGGAGTTGAGACAGCCGAGGAGGATGCCAACGCCACAGACTTGGATTCTATTTTCAGCCATTACAAAAGCGGCGGTATTGCCATGGCTGGCATCTTCATTTCCAAGAAGAATGACAGGGCTGCGATGCGCAATCCGGGACTATTCGCCTCGGAGGAGAATTATTATTACAAGCGCATTTACAGCCTTGTGAAGGACGGCATCATGCCAAAGTTCATCACAGTTGCTGCAAAATTCATCAAATACCCAGAGAATGCGCTTTATTGGGGGCCTTACCTGCTCAAAACAACATCTAATGTTGAAAATCTCTGCAAGGAGTTTGAGCTGGTAGCCACCAATGGAAAGCGGTCTTTCAAGGACATCAAGTTTCTTGTGATAAGCGACGAGTTGAAGAAAATCTTCGACCTTGCCCAACTTGGCGATGTGGATTGGAAGACAATGCTTGACAAACTTGGCGATTTTGGCAAGGACTTGTCAAAAGATGACTTGAAGGAAGACATGAAGAATTTTGGCAATGTCATAGCCAACGCAGGTAGGCAGACCATGGATGCCAATTTGGAGAAGGCTTCCAAGATAGGTGACATATTCCATTCCTCAACCAATGAAATTTGGAAGATGTATGACCAGTTCAAGGACACCTATGAGCAAGTGAAGAACGGCGCGAATGTAAAAGACCTTTTGATGCAGGTTATTGTCACTCCCGATGCGGCAGGAGTAGCCAAGCTGTTCAAGGTGGATGACTATAACCTTACTGGGTATATCACCAACTACTTGAAGGATTTGCAGGGTCAGTATTACACACAAAGATGGTATATCTATACAGAGGATAGCGGTTCAAAGGAGATCGCTTTTTATCGTCCAGACGCTCCTGCCAACACGAATAATAGTGATAATTGGACAGGATGGCTCTATAAAGAGAATTACGAAAAGACATCAACGCCACCTTTTCCTACTCTTACCACAGCTGAGTATAATCAGTTAAAATCGGCTGCGGAAAGTGCCACAAAATGGAACGCAAACCGTAAAGCAGAGTATGAGAAGAATAATTCTGGTCATACGATAAGTTTAAATTATGAACAGCGTTCCTATGATTATGTCCGAGACAAATCAGGAGGTACGTTTTCGCATTCCAAACATTGGCGAGGTAGGCATTTTTCCGTGTATATGTCTGTGATAGATTCATGGTACATCAAGCAGGAAGTCTATGAGGAAATGTTTGACTCCCAAAGTATGGACAAGGAAACCTTTGAGGCAAAGTTGAAAGCGAGGTTGAACAGTTACAATGATAATTTAGACCCGAAAGATGAAAACTACGGCAAGGTCTATAAACTTGGCAGTGATGCCCCTCGCTATTACAAAATGGCAGACGAGAAGAAGATGGAAGGTTGCAATACCGTGTCATTCGTAGCCAACTGTAGCGGAGGAGCCAACCTTGGGGAAGGCTCGTTCAACTGGAAGGAAAACAGCAAGGATCAGAAAGACCGTTTGACCGAACGGTCACAAGAGCTTGCGATGGCTAACAATCCGGGGCAATCATCAGACGGTGACAAGGAGCTTCTGCAAAAGCAAAAGGAATACACCAACGAGGTAAATTCCTTGAAGAAGCAAATATCCGCTAATGACAAGAAGCAACAGGAGTTGATAGACAAGATTCAGGCGGCAAAAAATGCGAAGAACTATCCACTGGCAAACCAACTACAGCAAGAGTATGATTCTCTTGATGCTACAAACGGACAGTTGCAGAGTCAGCTGGCTACAGCCCAGAGTATGCTCAACCAAACTAATCAAAGTTTGGAGGATTACTATAATGATATGTCGGATAACTTGGATGGAGCTTACCGTATTCCGAGTAATATGGCAGAATTGCAAAGTATGTACAAGTTGCAGTGGCAGGATGATGGAGAATGGGTCAGCGGCGGTGACCAACACACATTCGTAAGACATGCCTATTGCCCTTCGGCAAAAGCGAATGTCACTTACACGGCAGTGCTGAAACTGGCTCGTAAGCCAAAATACTTTCTTGGCATCAGAATACACCGTCCTATACTGTCCGTGGAGTTCACCCTTTCGGGAACGTCCAATTCCGAGGATGTGGTGGAAGTTATGAAACTCGACATGAACAAGTCAGAAAAGGAACGAACCGACGAGGTAAACAAACGCCTGAAGGAATTGATGGAAGACATGCCCGACTGTAGCATCAGTGTCAAATATGAGTATTCCAACAAGGTTGACAATTCGGATGACGAGTCAGACAACACCATTCATCTGCTATGGGCAAGCGACCGTCTTGACATTGCGAGGGATGTGGAATATCAGTTGACTGAGATATACGCACAGCTCGTGTTTTTGGAACACGTGATGCAAGCAAGACAGAGTCTTCTTGACTTCCTCAAACACCAGATACTCGACATCGTGACCAGAAGCGGACGAGGCACTATCGCCGAGTATTGCTTGCAACGGTGGGAGGACGCAAGTATTGCTGCTATGAGTAAGACGAATAGCACAAAAAAAGACAGTACAACTGTAAATAACAACACAGGCAATAAACAATAATGATACAGGCAATAAACAATATGGTTATGAAGCGTTATATTATCAGATTTTTTCTGTTGGCAGCCTTTGTATTTGCGACCATTGGAGTGCAAGCCCAAAACGACCCTGCTTCATTGGAGGCTATGATACAGAACCACAAGCAAGTAAGAGGAGTATTGGAAGTTCGTCTTGCTGCGGAGGTTGGACTATTGAAGTATCACAAGATAAACGCCGAAAAGGTGAACGACTACAGGGTGGTCAGCGACACTTTGGACAGATACCGTCGCTGCATGAATATCGTTGACCTCATATTGAAGACTGGCGCAACCGCATTTCATACAGTGAATGCCTCAAAGCGTGTGTCGGCAAACATCAAGGGCTATTGGGAACTTGTAGATACCTACACCAACAAAATATTGTTGCATGGTGCTGTTTGGCCTACCGACACAATCATTCTTACCACAAGTAAGAAGACCGTGAACGCCATTGAGCAGGAGGCTAAACAGCTAAAGTCTTCCTACAACGACTTTCTTTTGCTCGTAGGAGGGAAAAACTCGCCAAAGGAGACAAGGGTTCTTGACTTGATGGAGTGCTTGGATAAAATCAACACGTCCATAGACAATATAGACGATTGCATAGCGGCAGCCTATACGGAGTTGTGGGGATATATGACCGTCCGCATGGGCTTTTGGAAAAAAGAGATATACCGAGCCAAGAGTATGCAGGAGATACTGAATGGAGCCTACGGTGATTGGGTGAAAGCCCAAGCCAAGGCATACACCTGCTTACAGGAAAAGAAATCCTACACACCGAAACAATCTCTTGGCGGTGGCGGACTTCTTGGGGAGAGGCGAAGAAAAGAACAGTCAATTTAATAGCATACATAGCAATGAGAAGAAGAGCAATTATATACATGATAGTAATGTTGTTCACAGCAGTTGTCCGAGTAGATGCGCAAGAGCCTACATACAACCATGAGAACGACATCATGAACCAGTTTCTTACGATGGAAACAGGAGCAGGAGCGTTGTCTCCTGCATGGTATTACAGCACCTTTCATAAAGGTTATCAGAAGACAGCCAACGCAACAAACAAGCTTGTCTCCAGAACCGCTGTGATGGCAATGGTGAACGAGGAGAAAACTCCTGCTGCAAAGATCGATTCCGACTATGTGGCAAGAGGCAAGATAGAGGCTTTGAATATTGAGAGTCGTTCCAAGGCTACAGATGTCACTTGGGCTGTAGAGAAGTCAAAGGTCAACGGAAAGTTGGAAATCTTCAACCGCAATATCAGCCATATCGTTTCAAGCGGCGGTACTTCCGAGGATTACAGGACTTGGAGAAACATCTACAACTGTATTGAAACGGCGATAAAATACACGCAAGACTCATATCTTGATATGGGTCAGCGAAAGAAGGAGTTTCTTGCCATTTACCGTGATATAGTAAAGCGCAACAACCTTCTTGTCCAACAGCTTTCCTTCTGGCGAAACGGGAAAAAGGCGAAGGAAATCCTTGGCAACAAGACAAAGATTGAGCGTGTTACCTCCAACAAGGTTGTGGCGCAAAACGCCCTAAGACGATGGCAGACAGCCTTCGGAACGGATGGCGTAGCTACAGGTAGATAACCATCGGCAACTATTAAGTTTAATATATAAAACGTTTAAAGATTATGTTTACATCACTATTATTGCAAGCCAGTGGAAGCACTGGAAGTGCAACAGGAGGAATGGCAGACTTTGTCAGTGACCTTTCGAGCACAATAGGCATTGACCTGTTCGACGAGGATATTGACAATGTGGTCTTCCAAACCAACGAGTTCCTATGCAACTCCGATTTTATAGGGTCGCATGGACCGTTTTGGTGGATTCTCCAAATGAGTATGGCACTTGGAGCATTGTTTTCCATCATTGTGGCAGGAGGTTTAGCCTACAAGATGATGGTAAAGAACGAGCCTATCGACGTGTTCAAGATTATGAAGGTGCTTGGTATAGCCCTCGTTATGTGTTTCTGGTACCCACCGAGTATGTCGGGTATCGGCGGTAACAGCAACGCAAGCATCCTTGATGCGTTGGCATACATACCAAACTGCATCGGTAGTTACACACATGACCTGTATGAGGCAGAAGCCGAGCAGGTGAGTTCCAAGTATAATGAGTTGGTGCCGTTGTTGAAGACACGAGATGAAAAGGTTGACAGTATCGCTCCTGAAGGAAAGATAACGGCTGAAATTATCAAGAATGCCCAAAACCAAGATGTGGTCAATCAAGCGGAAGGCACGGAGAAAGTAGTAGAGTCAGCATCCACAGCCCAACGGCTTGCCGATAAAGCGACATTTGCAGGAATGATAGTCGCATTGGATAAGATTGTCATGTTCTTCTCTCTCGTCATATATAAGATTGGATGGTGGAGCACGATATTTTGTCAGCAGATATTATTGGGAATGTTGACCATATTTGGTCCCATTCAGTGGGCGTTCTCGGTGTTGCCTAAGTGGGAAAGCAGTTGGGCGAAATGGCTGACAAGGTATCTGACCGTTCATTTCTATGGTGCTATGCTCTACTTCGTGGGCTTCTACGTTCTGCTGCTTTTTGACATAGTGTTAAGTGTGCAGGTGGAGAATCTTACTGCCATTATTGGAGGAGACAAAACCACTATAACGGCATATATTCAGAATGCGTTTATGACCTGTGGCTACCTGTTGGTTGCATCAGTTGTTTCGTTAAGATGCTTGAACCTTGTGCCAGACTTGGCAGCATGGATGATACCAGAGGGAGACACGGCTTTCTCCACCCGAAACTTCGGCGAGGGTGTCGCTTCAACTGTAAAGCAGAGTGCAATGGGTCTCATGCGATAATAAAGTAAAACCATAAGAAAAATAAACATGGCAGTATTAAAGAATGTAGAAAACAAGATAAAGCTCGTGATGATAGTGAGCTGTCTCTTTCTTGCTGGCTGTATCGTTATCAGCCTTGGCAGCATCGTCATAGCGAAGACTATGGTTGATGAAGCCCACAAGAAGATTTATGTGCTGGACGGCAACGTCCCGATCCTGGTAAAACAAACGGATATGTCAGAGACCTTTGATGTGGAAGCCAAGAGCGACATCGAAATGTTCCACCATCTGTTCTTTACCCTTGCACCTGACGATAAGTATATACAATATACGATGAAGAAGGCGATGTATCTCATCGACGAGACAGGCTTGGCTCAGTACAATGCCTTGAAAGAAAAGGGCTTCTATAACAATGTCATCGGAACGAGTACCATCTGTAGCATCTTCTGTGACAGCATCAAGCTCAACACCGATTCGCTCACGTTCACCTACTATGGCAGACAGCGCATCGAGCGCAGGACGAGCATCCTGATGCGACAGATTATCACGGCAGGTAATTTGAGGCACGTACCGAGGACGGAGAACAATCCTCACGGTATCTTGATTACCAACTGGAGAACATTGGTGAACAAAGACCTTGAAGAGCAGAAGAAGTCAGATTACTAACCCTTTATAGTAACACTATGAGTTTAAAGAAAATCATCATCGGGGAACCGATGCCCGACAAGAACGACCCTAAGTATAAGGAGCGTTATGAGAGTGAGGTGGAGGCAGGACGCAAGTTTGCCGAGAAGATAAAGTTGCCGTGGCTGTTCGGAAAGATTCAGCTTTGGGCGAATGACAACCGAAAGGCATTCTTGGTTATCGTGTTCGGCATAGTCATAGGCTGTTTCGCCTTGAACATATTCAATATGGTAAGAGCCTACAACCGCAGCAACAGCCGACAGCATGGCGGCACTGCTGTGGAGAGGGTTGACTCTGCCTTGAAGTACAATCGACATCATTAAAATAACAGATACGATGAAAAAGCTAAATTTCAAGCAACCGAAGTATATGCTTCCGGCTATCTTGTACCTGCCAATCCTCTTTGTGGGCTATATGCTTATCAAGACATTCCACACAGAGACGGCAGACACTACCGACCCTCGCTTGAAGACCACAGACTATCTTTCAAGTGAGTTGCCTGAGGCAAACACCGACAGTGTACTTGGCGACAAGATGGACAATACGGAGGACATGTATGGCAAGATTTCCGATTTGTCTGGAGTCGAGAATGTGGAGAATGACAATGATTCTGTAAACAAGAAGCAGGATTATGAGTCTCGCTACAGCGACAGAGAGGCTAATCAAGTGGCACAACAGCAAGCAGAGCAGGAAGAGAAGCGCAAGCTCCAAGCTATGCAGAACCGAGTACGCCAAGAACGTAAGAACCGTTCTTCGTCAAGCAGTGACTTTGTGGCTCCTGTAAGCGATTCCGAGATTGCGAGAGTACAGAGAATGCGCCGACAGCGCAACTGGGAGGATATGGACAGAGACCTCTCTGGCAGCAGCGGCAGCAATTATATGGCAAGCAGTGGCAGTGGTACAGGTGGAAGTTTATCATCAAGCATCAGCTATGACGAGGAAGGCAATCCTATTTACAACAACCCAAGCGGTGGGTCTTATAACGGCAGTGGTCAGCAAGGACAGGGCGGTGGACACTCACCGAATGGTCATGCGGATGGAGAGGAAGCACCAGAAAAAGTTGTGAAGAAGACCAAGCAGACCTCCGACTACTTCAACACCATCGGTGGCAGCAGTGAGCAGTCAAAACTGATTACAGCCATCATCGACGAGAATGTGAAAGCCGTTGACGGCAGCCGTGTTCGCCTCCGTCTTCTTGATGATGTCGAGATAGGCAATGTCACGGTAAAGAAGGGTACTTACCTCTATGCCACAATGAGCGGCTTCGGAAAGCAGCGAGTGAATGGCAAGGTTGAAAGCGTCTTCTACAACGAAGACATCATCAAGGTAAGCCTTTCCATCTTTGATACGGACGGACTTGAAGGCTTGTATGTTCCAATCAGTCAGTTCAAGGAAACGGCACAGGATGTTGTAAGCTCTGCCATGCAGGGCAGCAATATCATCGACAACTCTTCAACCACTGGCTCAGGCGGTATCAAGAACTGGGCTAATACAGCCGTTCAGAACGCTTCACAGAGAGTTATGAGTGCCTTGGGTACGGCAGCCAAGAAGAACCGTGTGCGCTTGAAGTACGGCACCAAGGTGTATCTTGTTGACGAGAGTCAGAAACAAGGCAAGAGTGAAAGAAACAACAGATAACAAAAAGACAATCAAGATGAATACAATAAAGCAAAGAATGTGCGCACTCCTTATCATGTGCGTATGTGTGGTGTTGGGAGCCAATGCCCAGAAGTCATATTACAACATGGAGCAGCTTACGGTGAACGAGAATGTATCTACCATCATCACGGCATCGGAGCCAATCAAACTTGTTGACATTTCCACAGATAGCGTCGTTGGTGATAAGCCGCTCGACAATGTGATACGCCTTAAACCGAAAACAGGCAATCACAACGATGGTGACGTGCTTGGTATCGTGACCATCATCACGGAAAGATACCGTGTGCAGTATGCGATGATTTATACAAGCAAGTTAGAGGAAGCTGTTACCGACAAGGAAGTGGAGCTTGTGGAGCGCAATGCCTTTCACAATCCAGAGGTGAGTATGTCAACGGTTGACATGGTAAGCTATGCCATGAAGGTATGGCAGAGTCCTGCCAAGTATAGAAGCACATTCACCTCACAGAACAAGATGAAGATGCGTCTCAACAACATCTATGTGGTAGGCGAATACTTCTTCATCGATTTCTCTGTAGAGAACAACACTAATCTGCCTTTCGACATCGACGAGTTGAGAGTGAAGCTACAGGACAAGAAACAGCAGAAGTCAACCAACGTACAAACCATCGAGCTGAAACCTGCCCTGGTACTTGACAGAAGCATCCGCTTTAAGAAGGGCTACAGAAACATCATCGTCTTGAAGAAGATGACCTTCCCTAACGACAAGGTGCTCACCATAGAGCTTTCCGAGAAGCAAATTTCAGGACGTACCATTTCCATGAACCTTGACTACGAGGATGTCTTGGCGGCGGATGCCTTCGACACACTTCTGTTGAGAGAAGAGTAATAACCATGTAAAGTAGATATACGATGAATATTACAGATTTTATCAAACACATTCCTGCACGGATGATGGCAATACTTGTTGTTGCCATTGTCTGTGTAGGCACAGCAAGTGCGCAAAGCCACGGCGATCATGTCATGTTGGGTGTTGGTGGTTCCTATCCAAGAGGAGTTGAAGCCACTGTAGCTTATGAGCACGAAACAGAGTATCATAGTGCTTGGGAGTATTTTGCCACTGGCTACCTCAAATATGAGAAAGACCCAGAGGCTGGGCATATTACCAATCAGTCCTTTTGGCACAGCTACAACACTTGGACGGTGGGCGCAGCCTACAAGCCATGTGTCACAAGAGGAAGGAATCACCATGGCAACTTCCGTATAGGCGTAAGCGTTGGCAGTGACTTGGACAAAGTGATAAGTGCAGGACATCTGGGCTATGAACACACCTACAACCTCTATAATGGTTGGGGCGTATTCTTCCAAGTGAAAGAGGACTTTGTCATCCGAGGCAAGGACACTTTCAGAACAGGAGCATCCATAGGTGTAAAAATTCCATTGTAAACAGCAGAGATTATGAAATCATATCTGAAAACATTATATCAGCCATTGTTGGGTTTTATGCTGGTGCTGTCCATGGCAACCGCATTCAGCTCATGTGATGACCATGAGCCAATAGACCCTAATGTCCATATCGGCTACGTCCTTCTCGATGACCATAGTTGTATGGACACGACAACATTTTTCAACCAGTCCACAAGAAAAGCCGTAGGCGTGGTGTTTGCGGAGCAGACGGAAGACCATCCTGCCCTTGCGGTGATGTTCAAGGAAGTGAACGAAATCTTCTGTGATTCCGTAGGCTTGACAAACGGAACGAGCGGAGACGTTTCCTCTTTCGACGGATATTCCAACACGGTAGCCATGTATAACAGTTATGTTGAAGATACAGGAAAAGGGTCTCCTTTGGCTATGAAGATGATGGACTTCCATGAAAACGGTCAGAGCGATTTTGTTCCGAGCGTGGCGGAAATGCGTATGCTTGTGGCAGCGGCAAAGAAGATTAATCCTGTGATAGAGCGTTTTGGCGGCACACCGATAGCCTTGGACGGCGATTGTTGGTATTGGACATCAACAGAAGTTGAGGAGAATACCGGGCTACAGGCATGGCTCTGTTCCGCTGTGAACGGTGGAATATTGCCAACGCCAAAGACAGAATCACACAAGGCACGTGCCGTTGTGGAAATACATTATCCAGAGTAATAATTATTTAACACTTTAATATTATGGCGTTTTGGAGTGAACTACTAAAAGAAGGAGCTAAATATGGTGGTAAACTTGTAGGTGCAGGCAAGGCTGCTGCACCACATGTAATGTCGGCAGCAAAGACAGGTTTCCATGCAGCGAAGGTTGCATACCCGGAAATAAAGAGTGCCGTAAAAACTGGTGCTCATGTTACTAAAAGCACAGTAGAATTTGCAGCCAAGCATAAGGTTTCTACTGCTGTTGCAACCGCAATCGTCCTCCCTAAGGTTGGGCATAAGGAAGGGCTGTTGAATTTTGCCAAGGACAAGTTACTTGGTGAGGATGAGGGCAAGAATGGCTTAGTCCAAACAGCAGGAACTCTTCTTCTTGGTGAACAAAAGGATGCCCAAGGCAACGACAAGTCAACAGCAGGAAAAATTACTGACACACTCCTCGGAGAAGGTACCTATGCAAATCTGTACGATGGTGTTGGAAAAGTAGCCAATGAGGGTGCTAATCTTTATCATAGATTGGGTAATGGACTTGCTGGTGTCGGCAATGAGGTGGGCAACCTTTATCAAGGTGCGAAGGAAAACATTGGAGGAATGTTCACTGGCAATGGCATGGTTGCAAATGGAGACGGAACCTATTCTGACCCTACAACTGTCCAATACCCCAATATGGCACAAATGGGCATACAGCAAGGCGGTGGCGTAATGACGGGTCTCATGGGCGGTCTGAACAATGCCGTAAACACCGTTTCTGGCGGTAATGTCAGCAAGATGAACTTGGCAGGTCTTCTTATTTCCGCTTACATGATGTTTGGCAGATTCGGATGGCTTGGCAAGGCAGCCAGCCTTATGTTGGGCGGAATGACATTGAAGAACATCAACAATCATCAGCAGCAAGGTTCTCTGATGCGTCAAGGCACTGGACAACAGCAAGGCACTGGGCAAAGTAATGCGTCTGCGGCTTATCAGCAGCAGCTTAGGACACTGGAGCAACAGGCTTCCAATGATGATGTAGTGGTTCGTTCACGAAGTTTGTAATGGAAAAGACTGCATCCGTCATATTTGCACTTGGAACACTTGGAACGATTGCGGTTCTTTTGACAGTGCCAATCTCTACATTGTGTTGTTCTCAGTGCATACCGATTATTTTAACATGTATGGGAATGGAGTGTTCTTCGCTCCTTCCCATCATCATAGAAACAGAAAACAAAGATTATACTTATGAATTATAAAGATATGCTTCTGGCATCAGAAAGCGGCTTTATGATGCCGTTTGAACTAATTGAAGACGAAGAGTTACCTACAACTCTTGGCTATGGCAAGCAGAAGAACCCGATGAATGGCGAGGAGTTTAATCACCTTGGCGTTGATTTTGCAGTTAAAGACAAGCCTTTATATGCAATAGCTTCTGGCATCATCATTGGAGCAGGGGAAGAAGCCGTGCATGGCAACTATATTGTGGCAAAGTATGGTAGATACGAAGTCACCTACGGACACATATCCGAAGCCTATACCCCTTATGGAACAAAGGTAGAGGCAGGAAACCAAATTGCCAAGTGTGGAGATTTCCTTCATGTTGGTGTTCGCTTTGACGGCATAGACTTTGACCCTATGGATTTTCTCTCCATGATTTATGCCAACATACAGCAACTTGCCGCTATGGGATTGAAGCTTATGCCGACTTCCGAGAAACTCGGTGACAAGTTCATCAAGACGAAATACGATGAATCCCAGGATGAAATATTGATGCTGATGCTTCGATGGTTTCCGAGATACATGAACGATTTTAGAACAGGAGTCTATAATCCACCTTCTCGTGTGGAATCAGAGTTGAGAAATGTCTTCACCCAAGCGGCGAGCAAGAATTATTTCTTCGAGAAGATGCCAAATGTAGGCAATCCACTTGGACTTTCAGGCAGAAGTGCGCCCTTGGCTGAGAAAATACAGAACCTTCTTATAGATGATTTCCTTGGATATATGGCTTCCAACCATTCCATCTACCCATCGAACTGGGACGAGCAGCAAAAAAAAAACTTTCTAATCAAGCTGCCGAAGACGGACTGATAGCCGATCCTCTTGCTGATATGGCTATCAATGTGGGCAGTTATGATGTGGAAAGAGAAGCGTCCGTTTATTTTGACACGTCTGGTTTGCGTTGTTGGACAAAGGCTTGGTTCAATGGAAGAGACAAGGGAGAGAAGTCCATAGAGATTACTCGTCAACAAGCCATACAATTCATCAATAACAATATTTCATTGGATGACTGGCTTTCTCGCTTCTATCCCAAACAGATGACTGCCTATCACAAGGCGATAGAGCAAGCACGCCAACAGATTTTAGGATATTAATTAAAAAGAGACATGGCTAAAGGAAATAACTATCAGACCTATTCACAGGTTGATTATTGCATTCGCCAGTATTACAGCAAATACATGGCTTCTACTGTTGTCCAAGAGAAGAAGCTGATTGAAAAAAATCAGAACAAGGAGTTCATGGCTGCCTTGGAAAAAGAGAACAACCGTCCTCTTTTGGCACAAGCAGTGGATAATATGCACGGCATAGATACTTCTTTTCGTGCAAAAATGATGGCAGACGCAACTGGCAAGTGGAGCAAGATGTCTGTTGATGATTTGGTGAAACGATGTGAGCAGAAATGGTTAAAGGATAAAAAGTTTAAAAACGATTATAATACACTTGTCTCAGCATTCTATGTTAATCTGGTGGCACAACATGGTGGCAAAGAGTCAAACAAACTCTTTGAATACGCCGAGTCTTATGTCAAACATCGTTTTCAAACACTGATGATTGAGCAACTGGCAAGGGAAAAAGTGCCGCACAATACCGCAAGCTATATTGCAAAGAAAGCCTTCTCAGACAGTTTGTTGGCTTTTGCTATGCCGAAATTCGGCTTGAAGGACGGTGAGTTTGGCGATAAGGTCAACTCCAAGGCAGAGGCGATGTATAATCCTTCGGCTTTGACCAAGGCAGCAGGTTTTGCAGGTGCGATACTTTTGGACACCGCAGTGACAGGAGGTTTTGGTAGCGCAGGTACAGCAGCCAAGGCAGCCTTGAAGGGGGCGGCTGTAGCAGGTGACTTTGGACTAAGGACTTATATGGGGCATAAATCTGCTAAGGATTGGACGAATGAAGAGTATGCAAAGAGTGACAGCAAGACTGTGTTCGGTGATGAAAATGCCTATAAGAAGATACAAGATGGCTCTGCACGATACAGAAAAGGAAGTACAGAGTTTATCAACAACATAAATAGTGTTTTAAGCAGAAAGATTAAGGTCGCTCCAATAGCCATTTCCGAGAAGGCACGTCAAGAAAGTAACGCTTTTTTGGTCAAGCACAGAGGTGACTCTGTAAAGTTGCTGAATAATATAAAGGCAGACTTTTCCAAACAGTGTGTTCCCTATAACGGCAACACGAATGTGCCATCTTGGATGTTGAGCAAAACCGCCAAGCAGAACAGAGCTTTGGCTTCTTCATTCTATGCCTTGGCTATGGAAATGTCCAAGGAACAGAAAAGATGGATTAAATGCGGTGGGAAAACAATGTCTTTCAAGGAAGTAAGCCAACGTGCCTATGACTACGCAAGAGCAGCCGTAGCAGTGGATAAATACCAAGCCCAACTTCACAAGAAGGCAGGTTTTTCGGCTGAGACACAAAAAGCCTTGGATGATTGGGATAAGAACATGGCAAAGATTAATGCTGCCAATGCAAGTACGGCTTCAACGAAGCATAACAAACCTTCATCAGCACAACGAGCATCAACCACAGTTTCAAGTCCTGCCACACCTCCATCATATATGCAAGGCAACAATCCGTACACCCAACAGACGCAACAGCAAGGCACCCAGCAGCAACAATCCACAAATACGACCTCTCTGCAAACAGCAGGATGGGGCAATGCCTTGGAACAAATGGGGTTGAATGGGTTCAGCGATGTCTCAAAGAATATGGGGTATGTGTTGGCGATGTTGCCGGATATGCTGATAGGTATGTTCACAGGCAAGAATCCCGACATGAAACTTGGAGACAACTGGATGCCATTGGCTTCCATCGTTGCAGGAATGTTCGTCAAGAGTCCACTCCTGAAGCTGTTTCTCATGGGCTTCGGCGGTGCTAACCTGTTGAGCAATGCAGGTCATGCAGCCCTTAAACAAGGGTATGCAAAGACGAATAAGACAGTAACATACAAGACCTATTCAGACGAACCGTTGAACCAACGCATAGCAAATCCAGTGATGAAGGGAAGTTCCATGGTTGCGACTATCGATGGCAAGCCAATGGTCATAAACATATCGGACAATGCCGTGGATGCCTATGAGCGTGGTAATGTTCCACTGAACACATTGGCAAACGCCGTTTTGCGCAAGTATGACGAGAGTAATGCCCTCGCTTCTCGCAACTATGAGTTGCAACATCAAGAAGAGGCTTTGGAACAACAGCGAGGATTGAAGTGACACCCCTATTTTTTAAACATACATATATTAACTTTTTAGTGGAGCTGCCTGGCGTGTTTTGATGCGTCGGGTGGCTTTTACTGTTTTTATAAGCCGATTCCTGTAAATTGATAACAAAAATAAGGCTTCCTTTTTTAACATTTAAAGCTGCATTTTCGTATCGTTTAAGCGTTATATTAATTTATTAATGTTAATATAAGCCGTTTATTAATTATCTTGCCGTTTTTCGGATAAAAAGTATTTATTTTGCCCTCTGAAAAGGGCATTCTTTTGCCTTACAAATAAGTAATTTATGAATAAAAGATATATCAATATGGCAAATATTAAGAAAAAACCAAAGGCGCAGTCTAAGGTGATAGATGATGCGGTCAAACGTTTCTCCGATATGCTGATAAAGCGAATGGAGGAAATGCAGAGAGACTGGACTAAGCCATGGATTGCTGGCGGAGTTAAGAATGGTCTTCCTCAGAATGTCAGTGGAAGGAGTTACACAGGCAGCAATGCCTTCCTGTTGTTTTTGCACACTTCCGAAAACAACTATAACTCTCCTGTGTATATAACTGGTGGGCAGATACATAATGAAGGCGCTCATGTGCTCAAAGGTGAGAAAGCCGTACCAGTGTTCAAATGGGGTTATACTATTAGGGATAAAGAAGGTAATAAGGTGTCAATCGAGGATTACGAAAACATGACAGATGAGGAAAAGGAGGAATGTCATCGTTACCCTTATCTCAAAGTATATCCAGAGTTCAATATCGACCAGACAAACCTTGCAGAGGTCAATAAAGAGAAGTACGATGCCATTCTTTCTCGTTTCAAGATAGAAGAGACTCCCCAGAAGACCGATGGTATGTATGTGAACAAGGCTCTCGACCGTATGATGGAGAAAAAGGAGTGGGTTTGTCCTATCCAATATGACAAGGAGAGCAAGGGCGCATATTACAGTCCGGGCAAGGATATTGTTGTACTTCCAACCAAGGCACAATTTCATAAGCACATGGATGACCCAGAGGAAAGTTTCAAGGATGGACAGGCGTTTTATGGCACAGCCCTGCATGAAATGGCTCATTCTACTGGACACCCTTCACGTCTTGACCGCTTGAAACCGTCCGTTTTCGGTTCGCCAGAATATGCAAAGGAAGAGCTTGTTGCAGAACTCACTTCTGCAATGGTAGGAAACTCACTTGGCTTTGACCGTAGAATTTCCGACAATAACGTGGCTTACTTGCAAAACTGGACAGCCGCACTTCGCCAAGAGCCAAAGTTTCTCGTTTCAGTTATGGCAGATGTGAACAAGGCTTCAAAAATGCTGATAGAGAATATCGACAAGCAGCGTGTTGCCTTGGGAGAGAAGCCTCTTATGCAAGGTGAACTTGATGGTGTCGAAGAGAAAGCCAAGAATGAGCAGCAGCTTGACGGAATCAAGGCAGAGCAAGAGAAGGAAGACCCCAAGGAGGCTGTTGCCAAGGAATGGGCTTCACTTGATGAGAAGCCTACCGTGGAAATGGCATCAGGTGATGTTCTTCCTGTCAGCTACAACAAAGAGAAAGATACTCTTGAAGTCCTTATTGTCAAAGAGGATGGCACGCAAGAGGTTCACAGTACCAACTATGACCATGATTGTGACATAGCAGGGAATATTGGTTATGTGTGGGAAGAGCTTTCCAACATGAAGCAGTTCCAAGCCAAGGAGGAAGTCACAGAAAACAACTCAAAGGCAGAAGAAACTACTAATGAAGTAAAGCCAAATGACGATAGCCTTATAAACTCCAAGGTGTATTTCTCCACCCTTATGACAACTCTCAACGACGGTCAGCATGAAGGGCATACAGCTTTGGACATAAAGAACATGGCAGAGTTGAGAGATTACTTCAAGGAAAACTCAAATGTGGGCGAATGGGTGGCACAAGCATCCGACAAGGAACTTATTGAGGCAGGTGCCGATATGTTGCCAAATCTCCGTTATAGCCATAAGGAAGGCAGAACGCTTTATGATATGGAGGCTGCCTATTCCAACATCAACGCCAAGTATGAGGATGTGACGGATGACAGAACCAGGCAGATAGCCCACCGTATCGACCAAGCCAAGAGCATTATCTCTGCTTATCACAACAGTATCGAGGAAGCCAAAGGCGAGGATTACCTTTTCAAGGAAGACTCAGCCCATAAGATGATTCCAAGAGAAGAATATGCCAAAAGCGTTTCACAAATACAAACAGTAGAACCAACACAAGAAAATATGGACAAAAAAGAAATGTATTATTTTTCACATACTTATCTGCAATCAACAGATAGTCGTGAGGAACTTGACAACCTTGTGGAGAAGAAAGACTACGACAGTCTTCTGTATCTCACCAAGGAATATGACCAAGGCGATGCCTTGGAGCAGAGTAACACCTACAAGAACGCCAAGAAGTTCTCTGGTGATGACATTCTCGCAGAGGATGACAACTACGCCGTTGTTTACAACAGTAGCGTGGGCGGAACTTACGACCTTATGCGAAAGGTCACAATAGAAGACATCATCGACAACATCGAGAGATACGGACTTGACAGCGACGCTACAGAGGATGTAAAGAAGGTGGCATACGAGAATGTTGCCAAGCAGTTCTCTGAAATCAAGAGTAAGATACCTGCCTTCACCATGCCTAATGAGGATGTGGTGTATTTCCAGTATAATCAAGAAAAGAACCAGATTGAGGTAGGTTCTGTAACAAACATTGGTCTCAGCGTGCAGCATCGTTTCGATTATGATGTTGACCGCACTCTTGATGACAACTTGGATAACGTGTATGAGCAGCTTTCTGAATTGCCAGAGTATCAGATGGTGGATGACGAGGAAGAAGATTTGGAGCAGGAATCAGAGCAGGGTCTTGAAAACAACAATGTTATTGACAAGGAGGAAAAAGCAATTAACGAAGCAGAGCCTTATGTCGAAGACCAAAAGGTTAATTCTGTAATTGAGCAGATTGCCAACTTGACTTCTGGGGATGCTCTTAGCTATGATGCTGGCGAGTTGGGGCAATTCAGCATACAATATAATTCTTTAGAGCATACGCTTGTTGGCGGTAATCGTGGCATGTTTGAGGGCGTAAAACTTGATTATGACTATGATAAGAGTTATTTGGAGAATGTTGATGCGTTGAAAACCAAGATGAACTCCATGGACTTGAAGGAATATTTCAAGGAGGAGAATTTCCGTAATCAGGTTGCTGACGAGCTGGAAAAGATGGATAATACAAGTAAAACCTATGATACAGGCACTTATCCTTCTTTCATTGACTATGATAAAGATGCAGACAAAATGAATTTGCATTTTGTCACTCCAGAAGGAGAAATGGATAATTCCATGCCTGTCATCATGTCAATGGATTACAAACATTCATTGGGAGTGCAAGAGAACATCAACAAGTTTGAGGAGTATCTTGATACGCAAGATGTAGATAGTAAGATTGAGAAAATTATGTCAGACGATTTTACACAAGGTTTGAAAGAAGACCCATCTATGCAGGAATTTATTGACGGCAAGAAAAATGCGGAACAGACAAATGCCGTTCCGCATGAGGACAGCAATGTCCAAACAGATGTGGCAGGTCTCGCTAAGGATTTCCATGAGGAAGGTAAGCCTATGGAACAAGCCGAGAAAGAGGCTAAGGCTATTGTTGATGACCAACAGCATGAAACCTTCCATGAGGATGAAGCCAAGAAGCAAGAGCAGACCAAAGCTGCTCAGGAGAAAGAGGCGGAAGCCAAGGCTGCCCAAGAGAAGGCAGAAAAGGAGAAACAGCAACAAGAAGCCAAGAAGGAAGAGAACAAGCCTTCCAAGGAAGTTGCCCATGCTGCCATCCTGCTTGGGGCTTTAGTCGCTGCCAAGGAGAACAATGGTGTTTGGATGAACAAGGAAGCCAAGAGCAATGCCGAGTTTATGTTTTCACACACACCTGTCACAGCCTACAACAATATAATGATGAACTTGGTGTCCGACCAAAAAGAGTATCGCACCAATGTGTTCACCTACTATGATAAGGCACAGATGAACGGTGTTGCCGTGAAGCAGGGGGAGCAAGCCACCAAGTTCAACTGGACACAGTGGGACTATCAGAACCTTACCAACAAGGATGACATCATCAGCAGAAAGAAGTATGAATCTTTGTCCGATGACGAGAAGAAAATGTATGGCAAACACGCCTCACGTCTTGCTCAGAACATTTACAATATCGACCAGACTACCTATCCTGCCGTTGGCGGTGATAAGTTCATCGAACTTTTGAAGACTAAGGGGGCGCAGCAGGAAGACATGAAGCCAACTGCCTCTTCAAGTCTTATGACACAATATAAGGAATTGAAGGCAAAACACCCTGATGCGGTTTTGTTGTTCAGAGTTAATGACAATTATGAAGCATTTAAGGATGATGCCAAGAAAGTTTCAGCAGCTACAAAGCTGCCATTGGAGAAGAAAGAGGTTGATGGTAAGAAGATTGACCATGTTTCTTTCCCTCACACTATGTTAGATACAGCCCTGCCAAAGGTTATTCGTGCTGGTCATCGTGTTGCCATCTGTGACCAATTGGAAAATCCCAAGCTTGTGAAAAGTGTCCAAGACGGAAAAGAAGTTGTCAACAGAGCCGTAGCGGTAGCCAAGGCTGTTGCCAAGCAGGGAGGCATGAAGTATGACCGTGTGATGGTACTTCAACCTGCCAAGTATGACAAGGCGGAAGACAAGATTGTTGTTAGTGGCATGAGCTACAAGGATGTTGGAAGTGAGCGTATAGCAGCTTTACAGAAGGCGAATGACATCTACAGAGCCGTTGTAGCTGCCACTGGTACAGAGAACCGTCTTGACCGTTCGGGCAGAAACAGCCTTCTCCCAGAGGATGATGTGAAGCACGAGAAACTTGTGCAGGAACTTGCCGCAGGTGTTCTGATGGCTCGCCAAGGACTCCCTGCTACCATGACAAAGGAAAGCCAAAAACTCATTCCTTATTGGGAACGTGAGTTCAAGGAGAATCCGAAGATGGTGGGTGTCATTGAGAGAGACGTTAACAACGCTGTTGAGACCATCGACAACTTGGTAGCAAAGCGTGAAGTTGACTACAATGCTATCCGTGGCCAGCTTCCTCCGAAGATGATCACGGATAAGAAAGAAATGTATTCCATTGCATCCGATTTGGCAAAACTTCCAAGTATTGACACCAAGGAAGTAGTTGTTGTTAAGAATGTGTTGGAAAAAGAAGCCGATGTCATTCTTCCTGCTGGTGCTTCGTTGGAAGTAAACAATGAGGTACCAGGAATGAGAAAGGACAGAATTGCCCATGCCTTGAAGAAAGAGGGTTTTGATGAAGTTCGATTCTATAATGCCGGTGGTTCTTTAGGCTTGAACAAGCCTAACTCTTATTTCAAGAGTCGTGATGTTTCTCTCAACCAGTTGAAGCAGTATCAGCTAATCAACCACAAGACCATAGATGTGTCCCAACAGCCAAAGCAAGAGAATAAGGTGGAAATTGAGAAGTTCCAAGCTATTAGAGATGACCATGGTCGATGGGCTTTCTATATCAAGCCTAAGAATGAGCCTCAATTCTCCGTTTATCCAACCAAGGAGCACATGAACACGTATTGGAGAGTGCGCAATACTCCAGAGAAACAGGCTACACATAATGTTTTGGCTCAAAAATGGTATGAGGTTGCTAAGCAACATCCAGAAATCAAGGTTGACCTCATTACTCCACATCCTGCCAAGGATATAGACATGAGCAGAATTGTCAATCCTACGATTACAAAATCTGCGCAAGACAATAATGTCAAACTTGCCTTTGCCACTATTGACGGTGTACGCCAACGTGCCACCATCAATGAAACGCAATGGAACAGATTGTGGCTTGCCGATGATAAGGCAGAATACAAGAAGGCTGTTGCAGCCGTTGTGTTCGAGCCAATCTTGAAGAAAGGTGTTGAGCAGCAGCAATCCGAGGCTGTGAAGGAGACCGAAAAAGTAGAGGTTAAAGATGCGCCTGAGCCAGAAAAGAAACAAGAGGAACATCAAGAGCAATCTTCACATCGCGGTATGCACGTGTAAGATGCTAAATAACAAGGGGTGTGTCATTAGGCACACTCCTTTAAACAACAATAAATATGTCAGCAGAAAAAGAAGCGTTTTATCAGAAATATGCACAGGCAGCCATAGAACAGCAAATTAAGTATGGCATTCCTGCTTCTGTAACACTTTCCCAAATGGCTATCGAGAGTGGTATGGGAAGCAATACGCTCAGCACACAATATAATAACTATTTTTCCATAAAGAAGGGAGGTTCGTGGAATGGTCCTGTCACATATCATTTGGATGACCATTCCTATAAAGAGCCTTTTAGGGTTTATGGAAGTGTAGCAGAAAGTATTGAAGACCATTCAAGGTTGTTAATGAAGCCTATATATCAAGAGAAAGTTAAGAATCTGTCATCTACAGATTGTTATAAATGGGCAAAAAACATTGGCAATACATATGCGACCAGTGGCAGTTATGCTAAGAGTTTGTGCGAAGAAATTAATGACAATAAATTGTATAAGTATGACCAAATGGCTGTGCAACAAGCTCAACAGCGAGGAGTACAAATAGGATATGCTAAGAACAATCCTTCACAATCTGTGCAGCCTGTTCAATCGCAAGATACCAAAATTCACCTAACACAATTGCAAGGCAACTGGTCTCTGCCTATTGACTTTTCAAAGGTTGAGGTATCGAGTGAGTATGGAATGCGCAAGCACCCCATTGACGGTAAGATGAAAATGCACAATGGATTGGACTTGTCTTCCCACGGAAATCCTCTTCCAGTATTCGCAACTGAAGATAATGGTAAGGTTGTAAAGGTGGACTACCAAGCCGAGGGAGCAGGAAACTATGTCACTGTGGAGTATGACCGAGCCGATGGTACAAAGATACAAGCTACCTATATGCACCTCAGTCAGGTAAATGTAAAAAAGGACGATATAGTTAAAGCAGGGCAAACAATTGGAGTTTCTGGAAATACAGGAGGAAGCACTGGAGTACACCTTCATTTTGAAACAAAGTTTATGAATCAAAATGGAGAGTGGGAAAGGTTCGACTCCGCACAATATCTTGCCGAAATGGAAGTTAGAGGCAATATGCCTGTTGCTCTTAATAAAAACGGCAAGGACTATTTGGCGGAAGCTCGCTCCAACATGGCTGTTGGTGGTAGCCAGAACGGAAACCTACTTCAACAAGACCCGAATATGGCTTTGTTGGCAAACATAACCAATTCCAATGACCCTACAAAGTGGCTTGCTTATCTCATGCAACAGAATGGTGAGCAACTGAATGGGCAGGATATGTTCTCCGAATTGATTTCCAATTTGTTCAAGGGAGCACTCGCCATTGTAGTGAAGATAAAAGCAGAGGAAGAAGCAGATGCGATGGCGCAAAATACCTCACAAACAGAGAATAACAGCAAGAGCCAAGAAGACAACAATGTGGTGAAGCGAGAGCGAGAGACAGTAGATGTAAAAGCCTTGCAGACCAAGGCAAGCGTTGCCTTCGATGCAGAATATCCAGAGCAGCAACAACAACAGCAAAGCCAACGTTTGGCATGATAATAATTTAAAATAAAAAGATATGATTAAATGTAACGTAACAACTTGCGGAAACATTGTAAGTTCCGCAGTGGAGAAGACTGCACAAGATGGCAGCAAGTTTATTTCTTATGCCATAGTAACCGCTCTTCAAGGCAGTGACCAGAGCGTGGCGGAAGTCCACATAGAAGTGACGGCACCTTACAATGCCGACACTATCCAGAACTATTCCACAGGCAGAAAAGTAACCATTGTTGGCATTATGCACGTGAGAAAGTATCAAGGCGTGGAATACCGCAATCTACGCACAGACAAAGAGGCAGAGTTTAATGAGTCCACCGTGCCAGACCGCTTAGAGGGCAGTATGGAGTTCAAGGGAAAGATTGGCAAAAAGGGTGTCGAGCAGAAGACGAGCAAGAAAGGCAGAGCCTTTCAAGTGTTCTCAGCCTTTTCTTCTGATAAGAACGGCGAGAACAGAGAGTTCACTTGGATTAATTTCTTTGTGCTGAATCCTATCCAAGCCGACTATTTCGCTGCCGAGAAGTATGTGGAGGTGCATGGAGATTTGCGCTTGAATGTCTTTAAGAGCAAGCTACAACTTGAATGTCAGGTTAATTCCGTAGCAGCTTGGGATGTAAGCAAGAAAGAAGATGGAACAGCAGGGCAAGCACAGCAGTAAGTGTGGTATCAAGTCGTTCTGCTATATTGCAGGAGTGTTGTCACTTGGGGCAATAGCAACAGCATATATGTTGCTGTCCAAGAATAAATAGTTAATAAATTCGGAAATGGCATCAATCAAAAGTTGGTGCTATTTCTTTCTTATAGAAAAGAAAGTATGGCAAAACAAAAGACAAAGAACATAATGAACCGATTTTTACAGGGATGGCAGCAATTCTTTGGCGGTGAGAGACAGGAGAATGCACAGTCAAGATTGAAGCCTTTCCCTACAGACCATTTCTTTTATCCTGAGGAATTGGATTTCCTTTCTAAAAAGGAGAATCTTACGACTATAGAGAAATGGGCTTTAGCCACAGGCAAATGGGCTTACGGACAATGCAAGGACAAGCGTGCAGACAGTCAGTATTCTCCTGTAAAGTGGCAGGATGGGCTTATGACAACGTGGATTGACGGAAGGCTTGTACCCGACACACCGGGCAGACAGGCTGAGAAACTGGCTTTGTTGAAGGAGGAAGGTTTTGAGATACCAGAGAAGTACGATAAGGTAATCACAAACTATGAGGCAAGCAGACTTGTCGGCAAATATTTTAATAATGGAAATGACATAGTTAAGGTGGAAGACTATGACAAAGGTCATTTGATTGGCGACGCTCCCAAGTTTGTGTTGCGCAGATGGGATAATGATAGTCTCATGGAGAAAAGAGGCACAATGGGATATGCTGATTTCAAGAATGAGATTGGCAAAAGTCTTATTGTTATGGATGGTGTTGAGAAGGATAGTTTTGAGAAACGCCTAAAGGATGTGGAACTGGGTAAGAAGCAATTTGCCAAGGTTCTTAATTCTATCAAGGATTCTTATCCTCCTGTTCTTGGCGGAACCCTGCCATTGGAAACACAAAAAGTGCATGAGGTTAAAGATTTCGACGGCAAGGTGATACCTGTTTCTTGGTCTTTGTCTGACGGAAACACATTAAAGGTTGGTGTTTATACGGACAACTCCAATAAGAAGGACAACATGATTGTCAATGAGAACAATGCCCATAAGTATAAGAGCGTATTGGACACATTGGGTAAGGTCATCGAGCAAGAGCGAGAGAATGGCATTATCTATTCATTGGTGTCTGTTCTTGGAAATGATTTTGGCGAGAACAAAATCTACGCCAAGGAGAACAATTCGGTTATTTTCCCTGCCAACGAGGGAAATGTCAATGCTATTGTTGCTACAAAGGATGGCAGAGTCATACCTTTCGACCTCAATACCCATAAAGAAGTTCCTTTGGCTGCCGACGAACCAGGATATTTGCTTATTGCAATGCAGAGTGAGGGCGATATGGTACGTCAGAAGCTGCGTGATACAATAAGCATCCCGAAGATGAAGGACTATATAGAGTCTATGAGGGATAAGGAAAACCTGTTGTCAGGAGACTGGGATTTGATACCCTCGCATACCACTGTTGACAAGAAGTTTTGTGATAAGCAAAGATACGAGGAGGAGTTTCATGCTTATACACATAGCTCTTTCTCCATGTCACCTGAAGACCGTAATGAAATGATTGCGGACTTGGAAGCATCGTCTTTGGCATTCCATGTGGAAATGAAAAAGATGATCGATGCTTACAACAGCCATTCTTATTCGTTTGACGAAAATGATGTGAGAAAGCTGGAGCAGTTGGATGCCATACTTGACTCTAATAGAAGTCATCAAGCGGTACGTCATCACAAGGTAAGCCAACCACAAGATCTTACAGCCAACGAAGCGGCATTAAGAGATGCCCTTGTTGATAAGATGAAGAAGAATGGTATGGATGTTGTCACCAATGTCGATGAAGCCAAGAAGGTACACCAAGAGGCTTCACATGAAGTGAAGGAAATGGGTAGTCGTGTCTTTAAAAGAATGGATGCGATAGGTAGAGAACTTCAAGGTCGAACGCTTACAGATTCTCAAAAAACTGTAGTAGATGTATTTAGTGGTAAAGCCAATAACATTTCCTTTGTTGCTAAGAGAAGGGATGGTGAGAAAACTATAATGATGCGCCAAGGTAACGAGTTGCAAGCTGGAACAAAACATAGCGTTTTCGTGCATTTCAACACAAAAAAGGGATTCATTACTTCTGACGACATTCTACTTATACCAGAAATCATAGAGAAAGGAAATGTAACACCTTCTACAAAAGGAAGACTTGAATATAAGTATATAAATCCTTCTGACAACACAACATATAAAGTTGTAACAGAAGCAAAGAAAGGTCATGAAATTTTTAATGATTTCTATACAAATAAAAAGGTTCGTCCGTCTGTCACGTCCAGTCTCAGTAATGAGGCAAACACGAACTTAATCGCACACAACAACAACGGTCAAACCTTTTCGGATGCAAAGTTACAACAAAAGGATAAAATGTCCAAGAAGGATGTCAATAAATTAAATGAGTTTAAGACTTCCAAGGGTGAGATTTGGGGATTCACCACGGATGGCAAGATTTATCTTGACCCAACCGTTGCAAACGCTGAGACTCCTATCCATGAGTACACCCACATCTGGGCAGATGCCATTCGTGAAAACAATCCTAAGGAATGGAGCAACATTGTAGGTTTTATGAAAACCACTACCCTATGGAGTCAAATAAAAAAAGACTATCCTGAATTAAAGACGGAGGATGATGTGGCAGATGAGGTTTTGGCAACCTACTCTGGCAAACGAGGAGCGGAACGACTTCGCAAGGAAATGTCTCGTATGACCAATCACGGCAATATGACAGAAAAAGCTGCTGCTGCAAGGTCTCTGGGGCGTATGGAGCATATTCTAAGTAGATTTTGGAAAGCTGTTTCCGATTTCTTGCATATTCATTACACCTCAGCAGAAAATGTAGCCGACCGACCATTGAAAGACCTCTTGGACGGTGTTGACCCACGAGTTTATATCAAGGGAAGCAGAAAGGAAGCAAGCAACCTGTCTTCTGCGCCACTGCCTCTTCGAGAACAGAGAGTGCAGCAGGAGCAATCTGTTGGACGTTTTATAGAACCTTCACTTCTCAGACTCAGAACTGATGGAAGATGGCATACACAAGAACACTTGGAGAGGAAGGCTTATCAAGAATATGGTTCCATCTTGGCAAGTAGTAAATGGTTGAATGTGGCTTCTGAAGGACAGGAGGCTGTACCAATGGATTTGAAAGGGCATAAATATACCGGAGCTACTGCAATGCTATTGAGCATAGCAAGTAGAAACAATGGATATGAAGTGCCTGTTTTTGTCAATATTGCAGATATGTCTGCTAATGGCATCCGTGTTAAGGATAATGCTTTTGGTTTTCCTGTCATCACCAAGCAAGGGGTAGAGAATGTTTATAACATCGACCAGACAGACTATCCGATACGGCATCCGCAGGACTATAACAATATGAAGATAAACCAAGTTCTTGAATCTCGCCTGTCATCAGACAACAAGGATGCCATTGAATCTTTGGTAAACAACAAAAGATTTACCACAAAGACATCCTTTGATGCCTCTGTTGGTTCAGCCTCTTATTCAGTGAAGGACAACACTATCCATGTTGCGCCTGTAGGAGAATACGAGAAAAAGGATGGCTTCTTGCAAGACCTATCCGAAGGACTGGTTATGAGCACAAGAAAGGCGGAACCAACATCATCCCGATTTGAGAACATGCTCAAAGAAGGGCTTATCGTTCACCTTGGCAGTGGACTTGTAGGGCAGAAGTATGGCTATGATGTTGGTGAGACTGCTGGCAGTAAGTTTTGGAAGGAACGGTTGAAGAATGACCCAAACTATACCAAGGCTGTTGTCAACGCTGCCGAGAGGTCTTCGGAGAAGATCATCGACTACGTTGAGAAACTACAGAAAGGTCAGAACCAGACTTCCAACTTGGATTTGCGTTCCACTACTCCCATCGACATCGACGTAGATGGCAATGGTATTGTGGAAAATGACGAGAATCTTGCTCCAGACAAGAAACAAGGTGCGGATGAAGAAAAGGATAACAACCAAGAAGATATTCACCATCAACAACGTCACTTCCATCGATGAATGTAAATAGTTGAAGGCTGTTACACTATCGACAGTTAATCTGTCTGAATGGTGTAACAGCCTTTATTTCATTAAAGAACAATAAATTATCACTCTCATCTCTTCTCATGCCGATGAACTTAAATCAGTATTTAGCATAAGGTCATTGCGTATATTCGGTTCTGTATCACGGAACGAACAAAAAGAAGGCAGTGACATAGATGTCTGTGTAGATATGGAGCCAAAGATTTACTTGGTTGTCTGGCTTGAACGATTCTTGGAAACTCTGTTGCAATGCACTGTTGATGTGGTGAGAATGCACAAGCATATAAATCCTTATTTGCTTGAAGAAATCAATAAAGATGGAATCTATGTTATCCAATAGAACTTTAGGACTTTTACATCAAATGATGCTATTCTTCTTCGAGAAAACAGTTTATTAATTGTATTTCCTTGTTTTGAATAGAAATGAGTCCTAAATTCTCTAAATTTTTCAATGCCATCTTAATTGTTTCAATTTTACTACTGCATTTACGGGCTAAATTTGCATATATTATTTTAATAGAATTATCATGTTTCAACGGATGTATCTCGTTCAATAGAATTAGAAAAACTCGTGATACGACATTGCATCTATTGGCATATATTCTACAATTTTCTGTTGGCAGTTTAAAGGAGATGTTTCCTTCATACCATACGTTATTATATGGCTTTTTCTTTTGATATATATAGACACAATTCTCATTTACAGGAGTATATTTCATATCCGTAGCCATATCTATTTTTTTTAGTGAAGATAAAACTACTTGAATACTACAATTTAACTCCATTGCCAAATCAGATGGAACTACCTTTATTTTGTTTTCTCCTGTCATGTTTTTATAATTTGAAAACAAAACACGCAAGAGAATATACATATCAAAATCAATATTTTTGAGATGATAACTGTAGTAAGTATCATCAACCATATTATGTAAAACCAATCTGCTTATTATCATATTATATATTTGTTTTATAGACATGATGGTGAAATTTACACATCATCATGTCTTTGATTCACAACCAACAAATTAAATCATCGCTCAATATGATTTGAGCTTCTTTGCACATAGAAGGGTTGCCATTCTTTTTGCATGCCTTTAATAGTGTACTTCCGTATAAATGTCCATCTTGCAAGATGATGTTCATCACATTATCTTTGGATAACATAAGATATTTCTTACGATAAGTAACGATTATATTCATCTGCTTTTCTTGTGCGACATCACAAAAATTAGTTGCTCTCATTTCTTTGATACCACCTGAGTAGTCACTTTCTTTGAATCTTATTTCCATAATTACTTTATTTTATAGTTTTTGGGTTAGCATCCGTACAGCTTCCCCACTGGGTTTGTCGGCTGCGCCAGTTTTTGTGTTAAACAATAATTTAAGATCCTGCTACTTTCCCAAGCAACAGGACTAAAACAATATATTCATATTTGTTATATGAAACAATCTTGAACCTACACTATTTTTTTCGCTCCCATAGTTTCGGTGCAAGCATTAAACAAGAAAGATTTCAACTCCTTCTTATTCATCTCTTGTGGAATGTTTGGATGGAAATGTCCACCAATATAACCATTTACCCAGTCTGGTGTGTTCCACCACTTTTCCACATCTTCAATAGACACATTTATCTCCTTGGCACATTTTTGCTTGTTTGTTTCCGCAGGATTTTTCCAACGCCATAACAAAATATTTCTTGCGCTCTCAGAAATGGAAAGCTCGTTAATTCTTTTTGCGTCTTTGTTCCATTCCGAGAAGACATCAGAAATTTTCCCAGGAGAACTATCTTCCGTTGTTTCATCATCCAAGAGTTCATCACTGGTTGGCTCTCTGTCATTGTCCTCGCTATACCACCAATCCATGAAGGCGGCGGCACCCTCTTCCGTATCTTGGAGGTTGTGCTCTGAACAATATTCCTTGTAGCGTTCTTTCACTTCATCCGACAGAAGCTCAGAGATTATATCCTTTGCGGAAAATACACCATTGATATAGGAATCAAGGATTTTCTGCTCATCTGAGAATTTATCTACTACCTTTTCCATACCTTATTATATATTACATGTGCATACCTCTTGCCTTGTTCTTCTCCACAAGTTCATTCTGAGCCTTTACCATATCATCGGTATAGTTGTCCTCTGATACATAGGAAAGGTTATTGTCATTGTCAACAGTCCAACAACCATACAGTCCGAAATTATATTTTGGCAACTTGTCTGTTTCCCTCTCCTGCTTCCATTTCTCTTCATTGCCATTCACGACTCTATATCCCTTGGAGTCGGACAAATCAATACCGATGGTTACAGATTTATCGCCATTGACAACAGTCTGCACACGACCTGATATGAAAGCCTCCTCATCAACATCGGATATGCTTTCCTTCAATCCTTGGAAGTTGCTTTTCAAGCAATTCGCCGGACATGAAAGGATGCGGTTTGTCTCCTCATCCATCTGGTAATATGAAGACGGTTGACCTTTTAGTTCTGTCAACACCACCCCACCGCTAAGAAGAGTCTTTTGCTGACTCTTGCTAAAGTCCGAATAGTCACGAACATTGTCATAAGGACGATAGAAGGCTGTTACCACACCATTTTCCTCACGGCTCATCCAAATGGTAGCCTTCATTGGATTACCATTGTTGTCATTCTTGGACGAAGACAGCAAAGGTGTCTTCTCGCCAGACAAGAGTCTGTTCATAATGCCTTCTGGAAGGTCATCTATCATTTCCTGTGAGAACCCCATACGCTCAAAATCCTCGTAAGGTATCTCGTTTTCTGTAAATTTTTGCATGATTTTTCCTTTTATATTTAAATTCGGCTGCAAAGATAAGGTTTTTATTTAATGAAAGAATGAAAAAATAAATAAAACTTATATATTAACATTTTTACGTCTAAAAACATATAATATTAGCCTTAAGTAGAATTATTAATGTTAATATAAGAGATTTATTTTTTTATGATGCGTTACTTGCATTTTATATTGTAATTTTGCAGCCAAATAATAAGGTTATTAATGAAAAAGTTAATTGTTTTAATGCTACTATTATGTAGTATGGGGGTTCATTCCTCGATGGCATTAACCGAGGATGATATAAAGGATTATTGGATAGACAAGTATCTCAGTGTTAGTTTTCCATTGAAGACAATAAGAATTAATTCCTTCTTCGGAACACGTTCTGACCCATTTAGTGGGAGAATCAGGCAACACAAAGGGCTTGACTTGGCAGCCCGATACGAGGAAGTACTTGCCATGTTTGACGGTTATGTAAAAGCCACTGGCTATGACAGTGGTTCAGGGAAGTATGTCACTATGCAGTTTGGTGACTATACCGTAAGCTACTGTCATCTGTCAGAGATATGGGTTGAGAAAAACATGAAGATATACGCAGGAGAACCTGTAGGTCTCAGCGGTACCACAGGACGTAGTACTGGACCGCATCTTCATATAACAAGCCGACTGAGGGGCAAACTTCAAGATCCATATAATCTGTTGGTGTATATACGTGACACCAAACAGAAAGCAGTGAAAGCACTGCATCTTGACGAGAATAAGATTATGACCCCAACAGAGTTCTTCAAGGAGTATGCGGATATTGCTATGCGGCAGCAACGCAAATATGGCATACCTTCGTCTGTTATACTTGCTCAGATGGCATTTGAAAGCGGATGGGGAAACAGTACGCTCGCACAGGCAGGATGTAACTTCTTCGGAATTAAGGCAAGTCGCAGTTGGGTGAGTAAAGGCTTGCCGTACAGCATCCATAATGATGACCGTCCGAACGAGAAGTTTTGTAACTTCAACTCTCCTGAGGAAAGCGTGGAATACCATTCACGGCTACTTATGAGCGACCGTTATGCCAGATGCTGGCGATATGGAAGTAAGGACTATCATCATTGGCTTCTCGCAATTAAGGCTTCGGGATATGCAACAAGAAGTGATTATGTCGAGAAGTGCGAGAGTATCATTAAGAAACACAAGCTCTATCTCTATGATGAGATAGCTGAGAAAATGTAGAATAATCAAATAATAAAAAAGAGAATAATGAAATCAAAAAAATTAATGATTGCGGCTTTATGCCTTGCTACTACAGTGGCTAAAGCACAAGTGGTTTATGGTGATGACGAAAAGGACTATGCAAGAACAACTGCATCTTCCATGCCAATGCAAGGCACAAGCCGAAGCATCCAACAGCAGCCATCTATTTCGGATGGCAACAACCGCTTCCGACTTTCGGGCATTGGAGACAATTGGTTTGCCTCTGTTCAGGCAGGAGTTTCTACCTTCCTTGGTGCGCCTAAGGGGTGCGGTGACTTCTATGACAAGACTAAGTACACAATGGTGTTCAGTCTTGGTAAGTGGCATTCTCGCTTCTTTGGCACCAGAGTAGTCTATCAAGGTTTTAAGTTTGCCAATTGCGACAAGCAATCGGTGGGTTATCAGAACTACCATGGTGACTTGATGTTGAATGTATCATCATTCTACAGAACCACCTATGACCCACTGCCAAAGTGGAATGTTATTCCTTACATTGGTGCAGGTATCATCAGAAATAGCGAATTGCACAACAAGCCTTTTGCTATCAGCTATGGTTTGATAGGTAATTGCAGATTATCCAAAAGAGTAAGCCTGTCAGCAGAAGTTGGTGGTACAAGTACTTTCCAAACTTTTGACGGCAAGGGCAAGGACAAGCATTTTGGCGATAATCTATTGCAAGGAAGTGTAGGTTTGACCATTGGCATCGGAAAATTAGGATGGGAAAAGAAACCTGCCAAGCCTGTAGGTATGTTGCCAGAGCAGAATATAACAGACCTCACACCGTTCCCTCGTAATGACTATGAGGGGTTGAGAAGATTGAGAGAGCGCATGGGCAGTGAAGAAACGACCACTGACGAGCGACTTGCCAAGTTCGATGCTCCAATATTGTTCTTCTTCAAGATAAACTCTACTGAGCTTATCGACAAGCAACAGCTTGTGAACATATCAGAAATAGCAGGAGCCGTTAAGGAGTTCGACCTTAATCTTAGAATTGTTGGTGCAGCCGATAGTAAGACTGGAACAAAGAAGATTAACCGCAAACTGAGTGTGAAAAGAGCAAAGTATATTGCCAAGCTACTTATGAAGGCAGGTGTGCCAAAGGAAAAGATGATTGGCATCAGCCAAGGTGGTATCAACATCTACAAGCCTTATACTGCCAACCGACACACTTGTGTCATTCTTTACAAGAAGGATTAATTGAAATGAAGAAAGATTATGACTGAAAAGGAATTGTTCAATACCATCTGTTCACAAGCAGATGGTTCTGGAATTATATATGAGAAGGACTTGAAAAAGTCTTTCTCTATTCTTATGGGTAAGGTTTATCAATGGATGGCATTCGCCCTATTGATAACTGGAGTAACAGCCTATGGCGTGGCTCATTCCATGTCGATACTTTCCTTTATGGCAGAGCATCGCTTTGTGGTATTGGGGCTTTGTGGCGTGGAACTGGCTTTGGTGTTCGTCATCAGCGGCAGGATTCGCAAACTAAGCCTGTCACAAGCCACGATACTCTTTATCCTATACTCTCTGGTCAATGGTATAACTTTGTCGCTTGTACTACTTGTATATCAGGAAACAAGTATTGTTAAGGCGTTCTTGGTATCGGCTGCCACTTTTGGTACAATGGCTTTGTATGGTTATGCAACCAAGAAAGACTTGTCATCAATCGGAAGACTTCTGTTTTTTGCTTTAATAGGATTGATTATAGCTACGGTAGTGAACTTCTTCTTTAGAAGCAGCGGCATGGAGTTGCTGATAAGTTATGCTGGAGTAGTCATTTTTATTGGTTTGACCGCATGGGATTCTCAAAAGATAAAGAAAATCCTTCTTGAAGAAGCGCAATATGGAGTTGACGAGAAAAGCCAGAAAATAGCTTTGATGGGAGCCTTGCAACTTTATCTTGATTTTATTAATCTGTTCCTTTACCTCATAAGAATTATGGGAAGTAAGAAATAACGTTTCACTTATAAGTTTACAGATATGATAACAACTTTAAGAAAAAATACAAATCCAAGAGCTTTAGACATCGCTCCACAACTACAGAGTACGCTTAATGCCAATGGTATGCAAGCGCAAATCGCCATGACTCCAACAGGTGAATATCAATTGATAACGATGTCACACAACACATCAACGCCTCGTCGATACACATTGAACGAGGCACAACTGGAAGCCTTGCGAAATGGAGGAACAAACGTTTGGGATAAGCGAGCTTATCAGGCATTTGTCTCTATAGTGAAGAATGACTATTATATTCCAGGTTCTTGGGTGGCAGCAAGGAATGCCAACAGTCCTGTTAATATGGGATTGAATGGTCATCGACTCAATCCTGGGGAATATGGCTATCGAGGAGAAAGACCTTTCCGTTCATTTGAGGGGGCAAGGTTCGGTCGCTTTGACAGATTCATGGATGGTTTCAGAGCCTTCGGAAGACATGGCTACCATGCCAGACGAATTGATGATCGTCCTTTCTTTGCAAGTAGTGCGCCTATTGTGATGGACAGACCTGACGGAAGATTAAAGCCGGGTGAGTTGAAGACAGGCGATTATGGCTTTTATGACAAGGGAAACCAACAGCAGGACACTCTATCCAACATGAAGATTGAGGCGAAACCTAAAGAACTGGTGCGTCCAAAAGGACAAGCATTGACTTTGGGCGAATACCTAAATAATTATAGCGCAGAACTCACTTTCAGCGGTGACGGTTTCAATAAAGTACTATCCTCGCATGGCATAGTCATCGACAAAGAAAAGAAGACACTTACTATCAAGTCGGATGGCGTAAACAAGGACTTTCAGTATAAGCTTACCGATGATGAACTCAAAAAGATTCTTAACGACAAGTTAAGATTTATATCTGGTGAAGGTAAGCATAAAATGGTACATAACAAGACTGCTCCCAATATCAGTGAGCGTCTTGATGTTATCAATAATGTTATAGGAAAGGATTTCTCCGACAAGATTACCAAAGACCATCTTCAAAGTAAGGATTATATCAACATCAAGTTGAAGCCTGAGGTTGAGCAAGAACTTAACTTGGGGCAGCAACAAGCGGCATCCTATGCAAAGAACCTTGATGTCATTGACATTGACATGAAGAATATGCGCCAAGACTACAAGACTGGCTACATCGACAAGTGGAATAGCATCGGTGTTGTAGATGGAAGAAGTTTGGATGCAGACCAAGGTTTTTACTTGCCAGTGAAGGATGGTCGTGCCGTGTCGGTTGGAGAGATACAGGCTTATCCTACAAGCGATGGTCAGAAGACCACCTTCCGCATGACGGCAGTCATCAACAACCAATTGATGAGCCATGAGATAAGCAAGGATGATTATTTGAAGTTCATCAACTATGATGACGAATACAGATTGAAACTGTTTGATAAGGTCTTCGACGAGGTGAAAATTAAGAGTGTGTCTAATGGTCTTCTGCAAGATGCAGTAAGGTCTAAGGGCATTGAGCAAGCTGATGGTGTTGTTGCGATGAAAGGAGACTATAGCCTTGTGAATGCCAACACCAGTGCAGCCATTACTGGTGCTTTGGCATGGAAAGACCAGATTTCGGGCAACTACCAGATAAATGTCCGTACAGACAAGGACGCAGGTATGTGGTCGTTCAAGATTACCGAAGCACAATACAACGCTTTCAAGAATGGCACGGACGATGATCGTGCCAAGATGCTTACGAATCTCATACCTTTTACCGATGAGAATAAGGAGAAGATGCAGATAGTGCCTACAAGCAGTTTGCATCAAGATATGCGCATTTCATCAGTTGGCAACAACGTTACTTTAAGCAATAAAGTCATAGAAGATTTACATAAAGCAGGTTTGGGTACAGAGTCTGTGGTCGTGGCTGAGAAAAAGAACGTGCTTTCCGAAGGGGTTGTGTCAGCCCATAAGGAAAAGCCTACTCTTCAAGAGGGGAAGGTGGTGCATTATGGCAATGAAACCATCAACCTCAATGACTTACGCCATGCTGCCAAGCTGAACCTGTTGGGTGATGCTGGTGTCAACGGTGAATCGTTGAACAATCTCAAAGAGAGTAAGGAGTGGAAACGCAGTGGTGAGCATGGACGTGCAACAACTGTTGGTGATATTTCCGTAGAAAGATTGAAAGACGAGCAGGGCAAGGTAATTGAGGGAAAATACAAGATGTCTGCCGTTATCGATGGCAATGTCATTTCCCATGAGATTACCCAAAAGGACTTCAACAAGTTCCTTGCCGTCAACGATTATCAGCGTATGAAGCTCTTCGACAAGATTTTCCCTGAGGTGGAAATGAAGACAAAGCCCGGTCATGGTTTCAACTTGGGTGCGGCTATCCTTGCTGCCGTGACCACAGGACTTGATGTAGCTGCAAGTCTTTCGGTTCCAGCACCACCAAGACCTAAGCCAGACTTCTATGAGTCAAAGGCTGTGTTTTCCAAGCCGGGGGTCGTTTCGCCAGAAGCAGTTGCGGCTGCAAGCTTTGCGGCTGAGATTGGAGAAGACCGTGGACATGGAGAAGGCAGAGGTATGGGTATCTAACCCATACTTTCCTTCTTCTCATTACATAATATATAATAAGGTATGAACAATAATTCTATTCAAATCTTTCAGACAGTGGCACTGAGACCTCAGATGTTGCAATATTTCATCAATGAGTTCCCTGCCATCTGCCTCACTGTTGCAGCATTTTGTGTGAATGCGTTTTGTAAGTTTATGTGGCATGATTACTTCATCTATGCTGCATTGTTTTTAATTATATACCTCTTCTGCAAGTTGCTGGCATTACTACGCACAGAGTATGTGATAACATCTGAGCAATTGGTAATCCTTCATGGCGTATTATCACACTCGACCGATTATGTAGAACTGTATCGTGTCGTTGACTACAAACAACATCGCTCATTGCCACAACAGTTGTTTGGATTGAAGACCGTTACGTTATATTCTGGTGACAGGAATAATCCTATCGTAAACATGATTGGTTTGAAGGAGGCAGACGATGTTGTGTCTGAGATACGAATGAGAGTTGAGTTCAATAAAAGAAGAAAGGGTGTTTATGAGATTACAAATAGGTATTAAGGTGATAATGCTATTCTTGATAATGGCATTATCCACAACAATTAGTAGAGGACAAACTGGAGCAACGACTTCTAATCCTGGGGAATATCTCGCCATTCAAAAAGGTGAAGACAATATCAATGGCAAGATTACCAAACAAACAAATTCAAGAAAAAAAGAAGCAGGAATACAGGCGGAACTGTCTGCCTCTACAGCTACGATGAAAAAGTGGGAGCAACAGTATAATTCCTATCTTAAAGAAGCCGATGGCTATGCAAAAAGAGCCGTTGCTTGTTGTCAACTATATTTAGAAGGTGTACAAACACTTACAGCTTTATGGGAAGTTTATGCTGCAAAAAAGATTAATCCCCAAGGCATTTTTGCTACGCTGTCAATGAATAATTTATATATGGAGACAGCTACACAATTTATCAAGACATATCGTTCACTTAAAAAAGTTTGTGCCAAAGGTACAGATAAAAATATGCTCAATGGTGCGGAACGAACACTATTGATTTGGAATTTGGAACGTGAACTTGAACAGCTTAATGCGAAACTCCGCCGATTAGCCGTTTCCATATCCGTGTTCAGCTTTGAAGATGTTTGGAACCGTGCCATTGCAGGAAGGGTAGATAAGACAAATGGCATGATAGCACTTGAAGCACGAAACAGAATGCGCCGAGCTGCTACGTCCGTGGCAAAGTATTATAAACTTAAACAAAACAGTAAACCGTGGGGAAGATGAGAAAATATCTGTATATAGTATTGTTGGTGGTAATGACGTGTTTCTTTCCTTCCAAAGTATATGCTGGTACAGACCCAGAACGAGCAAGGCTATTTCTTCTGTATGCTAAGAAAGCAAAGAAGGCACTTCGTTCCCAAGATGAAGTAATGTCGTTGAACCTTACTGGACACATGTATATATCTGACCAGACTGAAAAGATTACTAACTTCCAAAAGGAGTTTGATGATTATCTTTCAAGTTTCGGCGATATGCTTACTTTGGCAGCAAGTATATATGGCATCTATTATCAAGTTGACCAAACTATCAAGAACTTGAAAGAATTGAAGACCGTAGGAACATCATGCCCTGCTAATGTATTGGCTGTAGCACTTTCTGAGAAGAAGAACAATATATACCAAGATGTCATTGATGACGGCATCCAAATTGCTGCTGATGTGAAGCAGATTCTTCCTCTTGGCTCATCTAATGGAAAGAACCCAAAACTTACGGAGCACCAAAGGATTCAAGTAATATCCAATATTAACACGACATTGGTAAAGTTGAATTACAAGCTAAGGAAGATGAACAGAATTATCCGTTATACCACTCTTTTGGACTCGTGGTATGAGCTTCGTGGAACTCCAAGAGGAACACGGTCGATGCAAGCCATCGTCACCGATTGCAAGAGAGTTTGGGTAAACAAAGCAAAGACGGCAAACAAAATGAATACTAAATAATGGAAGAGTCAAAAGAACTACAGGGTACATATACCCTTTTTCGAGCAACAATCTATGTTTCTTTGTTACTCGAATTTTTTATGTATGCGCTTGACCCAACCGCCTTGGACTTCTTGGGCGGTGTCATCACCAACGTTCACAGCCGACTTGGAAGACTGTCGATGTATCAGTTCTTGCCATACAGCAAGATTGTTACGGTCATGTTGGTTATCATCACCTGTATAGGAACTAAGAACAAGAAGCAAATAGAGTTCGATGCGAGAAAGATGGTATTCTGGCCTATCTCCATCGGACTCGTCTTGGTAACAGTATCTGTTTTTCTATACAGTTGTGACTGGAAAACCAGAGTTTGGTTGTTGCGTACCAACATCTGGCTTTATATGGTTGCATCATTGATAGGAACGGTTTTGATACATATCGCTCTCGATAATGTGTCCAAGTATTTCAAGGATGGTATGCTTAAAGACCGGTTCAATTTCGAGAATGAAAGTTTTGAGCAGACAGAAGATTATGTTGACAACAAGTATTCTGTTAATATACCAATGCGCTACTACTATAAAGGTAAGTTCCGCAAGGGGTGGATTAACATCATCAACCCCTTCCGTGGAACATGGGTTGTAGGTACTCCTGGTAGTGGTAAGACATTCTCGGTCATTGAACCATATATCAGGCAGCATAGTGCCAAAGGCTTTGCCATGGTAGTATATGATTATAAGTTCCCGACTTTGGCAACAAAGTTATACTATCATTACAAGAAGAACCAACAGCTTGGCAAAACGCCGAAAGGATGCAGATTCAACATCATCAACTTCGTGAATGTGGAGTATTCAAGAAGAGTCAATCCTATTCAGCAGAAATATATCAGTAACCTCGCTGCGGCACAGGAAACAGCAGAGACATTGATAGAATCCTTGCAAAAAGGACAAAAAGGAAGTGGTGGCGGTAGCGACCAGTTCTTCCAGACATCTGCAACGAACTTCCTTGCAGCTTGTATTTATTTCTTTGTTAACTATGGAAAGAAGCCATACGATGAGCATGGAAACGAACTCGATGCAGAGTTCATCGAAGACCCGAATACACATCATAAGCGTCTTACAGGACGTGTGTTTGCCAAGGGACATTGTGGAGATAAAGAGCATATTGTTGAACCTGCTTATTGGAAGGGTAAATATTCTGATATGCCTCATGTACTGTCATTCCTGAACAGGGATTACTCCGAAATATTTGAAGTATTGGAAACAGACCCAGAGGTCTATCCTCTTATGGCACCATTTATGACTGCGAAGAAAAATAACGCTATGGAACAGTTGGAAGGTATGATTGGTACGCTTCGTGTACAAACTTCACGTCTTGCAACCAAAGAGGCTTATTGGGTATTCTCGGGCGATGACTTTGACCTAAAAGTCAGCGATCCTAAGAATCCAAGTTACCTTCTTATTGCCAATGACCCGGAAATGGAGAGTATTATCGGTGCATTGAATGCCCTTATCTTGAACCGTCTTGTGACACGTGTGAACAGCGGACAGGGCAAGAATGTTCCTGTAAGTATCATTGTTGACGAGTTGCCTACTTTGTATTTCCATAAGATAGACCGTTTGATTGGTACAGCCCGAAGTAATAAGGTTGCTGTTACGTTAGGTTTCCAGGAGCTGCCTCAGTTGGAAGCCGACTACGGAAAAGTAGGTAAGGATAAGATTATCACTACTGTGGGTAATGTTATCAGTGGCTCAGCCCGAAGCAAAGACACTCTTGACTGGCTTTCAGGAGATATATTTGGCAAGGTAGTACAGTTGAAGAAGGGAATCACTATCGACCGAGACAGAACCTCCATCAACCTCAATGAGAACTTGGACAGTCTTGTTCCTGCCTCCAAGATTTCGGATATGGCATCTGGTTGGATTTGTGGTCAAACGGCAAGAGATTTCACCGTAACCAAGACAGGACGCAGAGGCTCTATGGACATTCAAAAAGCAGAGGAATTCAAGACTTCCAAGTTCTTCTGCAAGACCAACTTCAATATGGATGAAATAAAGGCAGAAGAAGAGGACTATAAGAATTATCCTTTGCCTAAATTTTATGATTTTGGTTCTGTAGATGCTAAGGAACGTATTTTATACAATAACTTTAATAAGATAGACCAAGAAGTGAAGGATATGATAAAGACTGTTCAGAGAGAGTTTCACCGAAAGGCAGAAAATGTTCAACAACAGAAAGCATCATAAAGTAAAAATAGATATAAAGGGGCATTTCTTTACGAAATGCTCTTTTTCGTAATTATATATAAAAAATTAGTAGAAATACTTATTTTCTTAATAAAAATATTAACTTTGCAGTTCGATTCTAAAAAGTTATATATATGAAAAAGATTGTTTTATCAGCGTTTATGCTTGTAGTTGCAAGCACATTCGCAGTGGCTCAGACTCCTGCGGAACAAGCTGCGCAAGCAAGGGAGAGGGTCAAGGCATTGATTAAGAGCGGAGAAACCGACCTCAGCAAAATTCTTCCCAAGCATGAGGATGACGAGGACGAGAATTTTGATGATGACGAGGATTCTGTCATCGACCCATTGGCAGGAAAATCGGAAGACGAAATCCGTGGTTATAATGATTCGAGACGCAAGGCTTATGCCGAGCAGAAGGAAGCCTTTACCAAGGCTGGGATAGATTTTAGCAAGACCGCTATGGGTAAGCTGAAACAAGACTCTGTCGGCATCTATGCCAATATAGGAGGCAATCTTGTTGCGATGAAGCATATAGATGCAGATGAGAACAGAGTTACTGATACTACATTTGGCTCCAAATGGATATTAACATACAATGGTTCTACTTCTAACTATCAGTTCAAAGGAGCAGCCCATTTCCGTATGTATTTTACCCATGATAGAAATAGCATATCTGAGTATTATAAGATGTTTTCAAGCGACCTCTCCGTGAATGACTTTATAGTATGTAAATTCAAAATTAAGGGGCAAAAGCGAGAGTTCATTGGTGCGAGAAATACATCTGCTTTTAATTATGAAGTGCATACAAAATCTAAAGCAGATGCAGCAAAAGAAGTTGATGTGAAAATACAGAAAATATCCGATAACGTGTATGATATGACAGTGAAAGGAACACCAGGGGAATATTGCTTGACATGGAACGAAAAAGATAAGGCATCATGGACTGTCTTTGATTTCACCATAAAATAGAAGTTACAGCAGAAAGGTATTCCACAACCCCAATATTTGTAACTGCAAAGAAAGGGATGCGCTACTAAAAGTGCATCCCTTTAACTTTCTTATTTTGGGTGATTTGTATTTTTGTGCTTATCAATCATTTTTCTGAAATTGTCACGGACATTTTTAGGAATAGAAGTAAACCATTCAATAACAATATCTGTTGGCTCTATTCCTACTTCTTTTGCTACATAAAGCATAAGTTCTGCAAGAGGAAACCCTTTACTACTTGATACCGTTGTTGTTTCTTTAAATGTCACACCATTAACAATGTACGTATAAACTGCGTAATAATAAGTTGTCTTTTCCATACCATTTGACTTGACCGTTGTGTCGAGGGCATTTTGGTTAATATTCATATATATCACAATTATCACCTATCTCCATCTTGTAATTCTGAACGGCTTGATGATACAAGGCTCTGGCAAGAGTCCAATCCTTCTTTGGATATGTTACCTTGCCCAAGCCTTTTTGGAAGTCTATGAGGAAGCAATCTTCATTTTCTTCGACAATAACCTTATCATAGTTATAGTTTATGATTTTGCTATTTTCCATCATAAGGCATACCTTTGTGAATATGATAAAGTTCATCGTCATTCCACATCTTGTAGCCGTGCGAGTGCTCCACTTTGCCATTGGTGTAATTGCGGCTATATATGAGCAATCTTCCCCATATATCACGGACATACACTGTGCAACAATCTTTTCCTGTTATAGAGGTGCTGAAAACGCCCTCTGAGAAAGCCTTACCAATATACTTATTGATAAGTCTTTTAGGAAGAACTTTGTAGTTCTCCATCTTGTTAGCCAATCGTCTTTTCATTTCCTTTGTGTTTTATCGGGTGAGCCGTTTTATAGTTAAACAGCCTCTGTCATTTCGTTCGTACAATTAGTATGTTCCACCATGTCCAAATCAGCAGTGATGCGCAATGTTAATTTTCTCAATGCAGGAACGTCAACTAATACAAGCATCTTGAAAATCTGAGCCTTGACAAAACGCAGGGTTTTGATAAGAATATTCTTCTTTTTGGTAGCGTTCTGATACTGGCGGTAAACCTCCTCATATCTTTTGTTCTTTTCTTGAAGTTTATTGACAAGGCTCTCGTTCTTCTGTTTCAAGCACAAAACTTTATGCTTTAAAGATTTGTACTCCTTGGTTCCACCAAGTTGCTCTAATGCCAAGGAAAGCTCTTCTACTTCTTTTCTTAACTCTACGTTCTCAGCAACCATCTTGTCATAGCTTCTGAGTACGAACATCATCTGATGCTCAAATGGAATGTCATTCTTTCTTTCCATAATCATTTTTGCTTTAAATGGTTTAACAATAATTATTCTGGATTTCCCGAAGAGCCTTTGTCTTTTAAGGACTTTCCGTTTCGTTCAATCCGAGATTTTTTTAGAATCATTCCGGCATAACCGTCATCACCTAAGCCTTTTTACGTGCTTCAAAAGATGGAAGCCCTATGAGAGGCAGTAAGCCAAACAATCGGTAGAGAAATTTTGTAGAATACCCAATCTTTGATTGCGGAAGTCTGCTGCAAAATATCTTAGCCGATAGGGAGAGCATCGACAGGTGCTTGGTGTCTGTCAGGGCTGCCATAACTTTGCACGTCAAAAAGCCAAGGTGATGGCTATGCGGCTCATACCGATGCTAAGAAATTGAGGTTGAACCAAAGAAACGGAAATAACATTATAGATATAGTTATGTATTGCCATATTTATAAGCTCTTGCCAATTGTACCTCCCAAGCCTTTGGATTTCCAAGCCAGTTGAGAAGATTGTTGAATGGGCAATCTTTGGACTTCACCTTTTGAAACAAATCAATCTCAGCCGCAGTAAAGAGCATATATAGACACACATAGGTATCTCTCAATGGTTTTAATACTTTTCCATAATCAAAAAGTATCATACGCTTATTCTCTTCATACAAAGAGAGAAATTGAGATATAAGTTTAACTATATCTACTATGTTAAGCAAAGTCTTGTCGCTGTCCTTTTTCGATTCCTTGATAATAATGTCTGCAATCAATCGTTGGAAATCTTTATTTCCGATTATTTCTACGTATGAACGGAAACAAATTTCATCAAATTTTGAAAGTTTCTTCACGTCTGCAATATCTTTTATCTTACTATTGATGGTATATAAAGTTCTTTGAATATTCAAGAAAAATTTATCGGGAGTAGCAGAAAGTACATCCCATATATCTCTATCTTGCTTAATCATCACACGCAATATTTCTTCACTTACTCTGTCCATACATAATTTTATTATATTCAGGTGGCAATAATAGCTTGAATATTGCCGCCTATAGTTATTATTGTTATTTATTCAGAGAGAGTTGTAAAGCCTATGATGGTGCCATCGTTGTTGCATGGCTTTCCTATATCACCACAAAGACTTAATAAAGTCTCTCCTGTTAGCGTAACGCCATAAGGCTTACATCTAACCACTTGGTACGGAATGAGGAGTAGCTTACGATTGTGAACTACAATTATTCCGACCTTTATTTCTTCCGCTGCCTTGCCATAGTCGAAAGCAAGCATAGGGTCTGGTATATACTTACTCGTTTCCACCTTTGTAGTTGATTTCCTTCTTTAATGTCTTCAGATAGGCTTCCGCCTCGTCATCAATATGCAAGTTCTTATACACATGAGAGTAGATTGCATCAAGAACTAACTCTATCGGATTGTCATATTCTTCATCTTCATATGTCGCAATCCACATATCGATTTTATCTTTGGTGACATGGTTCACAATATCCATATCTTCATTATCATCTTCGTTACTATCAAGGTGAAAAGCGAAAGGTTTGAAATAACCACATTCCAGCTCATCATAATCTAAGACCTTACCTCTAAGAACAGAATTACTGTCTAAGGCTAATATTAGGAACTCACCAGTATATACTTCTTCTCTTCTGATATTATCTTCTGTCACATATCTTATTCCAAGATAGCGGTTGTTCGGAATGGCTGCAATGCCAAGAGGCTGTTCCCAAATCATGCTTCACCTCCTTTCCCTGCATTGAACATCATGTTATAACGGACTATAGTGTCCTCGATACCTACAGCTATGCCTGTCATATAAGCATAGTTAAACACCGCTTGAACGTTGGTTTCTATCTCCTTTGGGATTGGACATCCACCATTCTCAACAATGTACTTTTTGTACTCCTCCCACTGCTGATTGCAGTTGTTGACTGTAAGCTCTTGGGCGTGTTTAAGCACTTCATTCATGTGCTCTTTAATCTGTTCTTCTGTCATATTATTTTACTTTATAATTAATACCATTTGTTTTGTTATTTATCATCTTGTCAATATGTATTGCTATATAGAAAGTAATATGGCAATACATATTGGAAGCTATCAAGTAATATTTATGTCTGTATGCTTAACTATACATATAGATTGTAATACTCATAGTCGTATTGCCGTATATACATTAAACTATATTCAAATATTACAAAGAATACAAATAGACATCAATACATATTGTTATATTACCTATCGTTTTCTTCTCACCTTGTTCTGCGGTCTCATCATGTGCATAGCCATACGCATACAACGGCGTTTGAAGGCGATGTCATCTTCATCGTCCTTCTTTCCCCAACCAGTACCAGGGCTACCTCCACCACCATGGGATTCAGCAATGGCTGTTGCTTTATCAAGATAACCAAGAAACAAAGCGGTAGCAACCGATGTGATACTGGATGCGCTTTCAGCCATCTGCTCGAACATAGAGTCATCCAAAAGGACGGAGTCGTATTTGTCAAGAATATTTCTCTCAGCAGGAGAAATACTTTCTTTTATTTCGTTATACTTCTCCAGTCTCTTCATTGCATCGAAAGCTGCAAGATTGTAGCCAAAGGCTTCCATTTCTTGCATTGCTTTCTTGTTATATTCAGGCTGTGCCGTTTCAAGTTTCTTCTGTACTTCTTGGTAGCGAGTTTCCGTTTCTACAGTCTGAGTTTTCAACTTGTCAAGCTGTTCCTGTGCAGTTTGAAGTTTCTCTTCCTTGTCAAGAATTTGTGCCTTGACATCATCAAGGTTCTTGTTGATGGCATCCATCTTCTTGGCAGCTTCCTCAGCTGAAATTTTGCCAGAATCACGGTCAGCCTCCAACTTCTCGATTTCCTTTTCAAGATCTTCCTTATAGGTTTCCAGATGGTCTATCATGGAACCCAAGCCCTTGACTCTGGCTGAAGCGTGCTTAATTTCCTTATCCAAAGACTCGATGGTTTTCTTGTTCTCCTCGATAGTCTTCTTCTGTTCGTCGATGGTATCATCCAGTTTCAAGCTCATGTTGAAGAGATTTTGGTTTCCTTCAACCAACTTCTTTCTGAGTTCCTGATGATACTGTTCTGTAGTACGATGCTTGGCACCAGTCTCGGCAATTCTATCTCCACGCTCCAATTTATATTTTGCATTGATTTCCGACAACTCATTATGTAGCTCATTGTATATTCTCACTCCATCTTGTTTGTGCATACCAAAATACTGGTTCCACGAAAATTTGTTCTGCTCTGTGATAGGAAGAACAGTACAATGAATATGTGGATTTGTTTCGTCCAAATGTACCACAAAAGCAGCAATATTTTTCTCCCCAAATTTGTCACTCATAAAACGGTACATATCTTTAGCCCAGTTTTCTATTTCTGCCATTCTTTTGATAGCGGAGTTATCTGCTCCATGCTCCAAGTTTACTTCTTGACTTCCGAATGCCAAACGGTGCATTTGGCTTCTTGAACCACCAAGGATGATGTTGGCAACAGTTCGTCTTGTTGGCTTCATTCCTTGCTCTATCAACTTCTTATTTGGGTCAATTACACCTCTCGCATCCAAGATGTCTTTTATCCTTTTAGGGATAGATGTTTTCTTGTCAACATCAGAAATAATGCAACCAGGCTTAATTTCAAAATTCAAATGTTCTCTTGTAGAATCATAGTTGCCACTCCACTTTTTTAGACGTTCACCTTGCTCCGCATTTCTCAAATGCTCGTTACTTTGTGATGTAGTCATCCCCTTTCCGGGGTGAATATCTATTACTTGTTTTGCCATAAATCTTTAATTTTAGAATTGGGGGGCGCTTCTTAGGGACACATTCCCTAAGCCTAATTTTAGCAACGGCTTGCCGCACGACAGTCCCCTTTTTTAAGGGTTGCTAAAGGTACTTTTTTTGAAAAGTACGGATTAGGCTCCCCCCTAATGAAAAAATCCCCTCTATCGGCGCAAGCGCACGGTAGAAAATTATTCTATACATCAAAAGACTTTTCTCCAGAAGAAAGGTCTTCTCTTCTTTCAGATGAAGAAGATTGTGAAGAATGTGTCTGAGGCTGTAAAGAATCGTCTCTGAGGCTCTGCTCCTCGTTCTGTGGACAATCTATCCATTGAAAGATGGACGGCTTCACTGAGACGAATTTCTCAGCTCTGACCTTCTTGATGCTGACAACACCCATGCTGTTCAAATCATTTATGAACTTTGTGACTGTGGTACGATACCACCCCCATTTCTTCGTTAGGTTCGAGATATTGACCATTGCCTGATGACTATCAGGATTCTCTGGAGAATGACAGCTTTGGTGAACGAGGAACTTGAATGCCTTAAACTTTGAGAAGCGTCCTTCCTTAGTCGTGGAATACTCGGAAGCGAGATATTCCAGAAGTTGAATAGAAAGCCTAATATAGAGGCTTTTCCCTTCATCAACGGAATGCTTAGATATTGATTGAGTTTTCATCTTTTATGAATGAGATTTCATCATTTGAAGATATGATGAAATGTTATGTTCAAAACTTCGTTATTTTAATCAGTTGAAAATGTTCTGTTATGCAGACTTTCTTTGTTGCTCGACCGAAGAAACTGCAACACCCTTGCGTTGAACTTTTCTTGTTATTCTTTTGTGCCATTTGCCATATTCGTCAAAGCTTGGATTGGGATATATCAAACCTGCAAGGAGTATTAGATATGATATTTCTGCGACCAACAAAAGCCGTCCAAGGCTTATTATGACAAGAAGTATTATAGCCGCCCCCATTGCCCATTTTATCCATCTGACATTATGAATATGTGTCAGAGTCCAATCTGCCAATTTAAAAAAGAATACTGCCATCGTGGCTATCAAGCATAAGTTGAATGCCCAGAACGGCGTGATATGAGAACGGAGCATCGCTGTCGATGCTTTCCGTTTCATTGTCATGCAAGGAGAAGAGTTTTGACTCTTATCCACTACATTTGTAGTTGAGGTTTCTTCAAGACGTTCTTGTGCATATTTGGATGCTTGGAAATCTACCACCTGCACAATCAGCATAGACACAATAAGAATATACGTAAAGAATTTTCTTGCATTGCGGCTGTATTTCATCTTTCTATAGATGCGCATCAGCCAAGCATACACCATTCTTTTCTTTCTTCTTATAGATGGCATGTTACTCTCCAAAATGGAAATAGAGTTTTCCCATTTTGGAGAATCCTTGCTTTTGGGCTTTATCCAGTAATGAAACACAAAAGGAATCATTGTCAAGACAAATGCCAATATAAGTTTTAATGTCAATATAAACATACACTACATTTTTATTTGTCAATAAAAATACCTACCAAATCTTTTAGAGATTGCTTCTCTATTATGTCTGCCTCGACATTTGTTATGCCTTGGTAGTCCTTACGCAGGTGATAGTACATTATCTCCAGGCTATCAAAGAAAGCAACGGTCATTGAATCAACAACGCCGTGTTGGTTCGATGATAGATAGATGACATACATACTGTTCTCTACAGGAGTTGAGTATGCTTCGACCTTGACCACTTTACCTTCATCTTCTTTCGAGGCATACATGATGTGAGCACCAAGTTTTTTCTCCAAAGCATCGGTCAAGTCTTCTGCCATAACCTGTTGTTTGGTCTTCCAAACAACTTCGGCATAGTCATCATGAATATAGATTTCATACTTCTGGCTGCCGAATGTTTCAGGCATTTTCAACATAAGAATATTGAAAAGGTTGTAGATGGAATCTTTATGGGTCTATGTTGATTCGTGTGGGTAAAATGTAGCTTAATTTCTCAAATAGTA
>ERZ808240.433-NODE-433-length-55611-cov-49.330639_pt1 | contig 55611 bp, 33 predicted proteins | sample MGYA00521084_ERZ808240 | MGnify/ENA primary metagenome ERZ808240 (study PRJEB31516, sample SAMN03275571) | gut metagenome | biome: mammalia-associated habitat; material: feces | host: Papio cynocephalus | place: Kenya | collected 2012-08-06 ...
GGAGTGGAGCAGTTGGTAGCTCGCCAGGCTCATAACCTGGAGGTCGCACGTTCGAATCCTGCCTCCGCAACTAATAATGACACAACAAGTTGCAACACAACTGGTTGTGTTTTTTTTGTTTTAGACTGCAATAAATCTGCGATAAAATTAATAAAAACAATTGATAAACTGTTCTGAAATTCAATACATATACAAAAGCTACATATTGAATTTCAGAAGGATTTATACAAATTAGATAGAAGCGTATGCTGAAAGCCTCAGTGATTATGATAAGCGTAGACCAGGTGCTTGCATTGGGAAAAACAAACACAACTATACAAATGGACTATAGCATGAAAATGGTCAGATGTTTGCAGCTTATTCCTAAGCTGTCGAATCCGGCTACTCAATATTGTTTATCACTCCCGAGAAAAGAATTATATTTGTACTCTCCTCGACAATCTCAAACAGGAACGGCTTGTTCACCTTCATCACCTTTGGCTTGGGACGCTCAAAATCAGGACAACCAGCAGCCATTACATCAAATGTCACAGCTGCCGCTTCGGTTCCGTATTCGTCAACCTTAATTTTCACTTGCTGTGCAATGTCCGAGATTTGCAAGTCCCTTATGCAGCCTGGTATGACGTCGTTTGACTCCAGTATGCACGCCAATCCCATATTGGACAAAAGGGACTTCACATCGACCTTGTTTTCCACTCCAAAACGAGGCAATGACAGATTTACTTCTTCTCGTTCTGTATGGAACTCGTACTCGCTATTCCACATTTCTTCAAGCACATGATCTATTGTGTGCTTTGCTGTCGGCAAGTAAATGCGCATGGCAAATCGCTTGTGGTTGACACTCTCACAAAAATATGGAAGTGACACGGCTTGGTACGTTGCCGTTTCTGCATATTCCAAGTATCGAGTATAGCGCATGGTCGGAACTTTCTGTTTGCCTTTTGCCCCATAGAACACTCTTTCGGCAGTGTTGTAGTCATCGAACTCTTCATCCCATGTTCCCTTGAAATAAAGGACATCCACCAACATTGCCAAGACCGAAGCGTCTATTTGGGTATCAAGATGCTCAATGAAACCATGCGTCGCCTTGCATACATCCTCATCAATGATTTGCTTCGCCTCTGGTGCAGCAAAGTCTATCGCCTTCGTACAAGCGTTGAAGGTATTCTTAATCTTCTCAACAGCCTCCTTGTTGACAGTCAAATTCTCTTTATGCCACAATGTTGTCTGTTGTTCAACGGCAGGAACCGTCGGAATAGGATTACCGTAGTCGTCTCTGAGTACGAAGTCATCATGTGGCAACGGTTTTATGTTTGAGAAGTCAAAGAGGGCATTTGCCTCTTCTGTGCTCATCACTTCACTAACCGCCGTGTCAAGAATCCGTTTCCGTATTTCCGGCGTAGTCCAGTTGGCAAGCAGCACCAACACCGCTTGCAGTCGTGCTGGCGACAAGGCGACATTCTCCTTACCATCACCATTTTCCATCAGCAATCGTAATACATGACCGCCGAAACGTGCCGAGCAGCCTCGATGCAGCCTTAGTATCTCTTGAAGTCCAATAAAATTGTTCCCCTCGTGCTTGTCAAGGCTCTTTATATCTATCTGTTGCATATTGTGTTATCTTTTTTGTTCTATTTCTGTATCAATTGGTTTAGCATTTCCGTTACTTTTTCTCGTTCGCCACTTCCTTTGGTAGAAAGCCTCAATATAGGAAGTCCATAGCTTTTGAGTATGTGGTCTTTCATCAAGTCGCGTTGATGCTGTTCCGTATCGTCATTGTGATATGAGTAGCCGTCTGTCTCAATAGCGAGGACAGGCTGTTTGCTCACACGATTGATGATGAGAAAATCCAAATGCGTACTGTAATTGGCGGCATACTTCATCTCGCTCTCCGACATAAGTGAGGTATCCTTTACTACTTGCCTTAATGGTATGTGGCAAAGTACATTGAGACAGTTGTAACGGTTTTCTGAAGAGAGAACATCGTGAAGCAATGCATATGTCAGGTTCTCCGATGCATATTCCGATATTTTCGGATGACTGTCAAGGAAAGCCATGCGTTGTTCGGTGTATTGCGCATAGAGATAGTCGAAAATGGAGGCCAACTTGCTTTCCGTCACCGTACAGTTGTTGTAGGCTATATAGTCGAGCAAGTCCATGATGTTACCTTTCTTCTCCTGTTCGTTGCCAGTAACTACCAAGCAGAACTTCTTCTTAGCTCTTGATACTGCCACATTCAGCATATTTGCATCATCGGCAAAATCAGAGATTTGGTTGTCCACCACACTGAATACGATGGCATCCTTCTCCCGACCTTGATATTTGTGTATAGTTGCAGTCTCCACATTCGGTAGTTGCTTATGAAACGCTTCCACTTGATGGTTGTAGGGCGTAATCACGCCAATACTCTCATACTTTTGCAACTTCGGCAAAATGCTTTCCTTCACCACATCTATCTCACGCTGGTTGTAGTGGTTCACGCAGTGGTTGCCCATGCTTGTCTTTTCTGCATAAAGAACATCCTTCTCACCGTTATCTTCTGTCATGATGAGCAGGTTGCCACCATAAAACTTCTGGTTGCAGAAGTTGATGATGCGTGGATGACAACGGTAATGCTCACGAAGCAATGTCTCTGGAATACCCTTCACCACATCAAGCACCGACTGCAAGAAACTGTTCTTTGCACAATCATAGCCATCGACAATCTTGTATTGCTTCATGATTACATCCAACTTCTGCCTGTCATCGTCAGTCACCACGTTTGGCAACTGCAGCGTGTCGCCCACAATCACGGCATTATAGGCACAAGTCAATGCCAAGGCTCCCGTCTCTATCGAAACTTGCGAAGCCTCGTCCATAATGATGTAGTCGTAAGGCTTGTCTGTAAACAGGCATGACCGAGCTGAAAATGTTGTACTAAGAACAACTGGATATTGTTCCAATAAACCATCTCCATGCCATTCCAACTCTCTTGAATCGGCGAATTTCAGACGGTCATGCTTGTCATAGTGATTTGCCAATGCAGACTTGAACAAGCTCATTGACAATTCCGTCAATGTGGTGGTTAGCCCCTTGGCATCATAGCTGGCGAGTTGATTTTTTATTTCGTCGATGCGGTCTGCAATCTCATGTTGGCGGTTGAGATAGTAAAGTGTCTGCAATTCATGGATAAGTGGAGAGGGGTCAACACGGTTAAACTCACGCCTGATATGCAAGCGGTAACGGCAGTTCCATTTCATCCACATCCATTTAATACGTTGCCACATCTTTGCAAACCAGCTCATTGGTTGTGGCTGTTCGCCATCAGCAATCGACTGATATTCCAACCAAAGGGAGATGATGCGTTTGGAATTGGCACGATGCGACAGCACATTATCCTCACTAACACCATTATCCAGACAAAAGTGCTTCCATTCCAATGCAATGGCTTGTTGTTCATGGAGCAATTCTGCTTTCTCGTTTTGAAGAGCAAACACTTTGTCGAGATGCTGCAAGGTAGTATGCAAGTCACGTTTCATATGTAAACTGTCAGCAATAGAAACACTCCAGTCTTTCAATTCAGCAGGAATACTTGGTTGATTGGCGATGAATGCTTCTTTGTTGTCTTTGCTGCCGAGAGATGCAACAATGAAGGACACTCCATATTTTTCCAACTTCTCCTGTACATTTGTTGTTGCAGAGTTGTTGTTTGACACTACCATGACTGTCTTGCCCTGCCGAACGATGTTGGCAATGATGTTCAGGATAGTCTGTGTTTTACCTGTTCCAGGAGGCCCTTGTATCACACTCATCTGATGTTCGAATGCTGACGTCACTGCTTTCTTTTGGCTGGCATTGCATCCGAAGGGATATATCAAATCTGCATATTTCAGTCGTCTTGGCTTATGTCGGTCAGGGTTGAGATAACAAGCCGCTGCCGTCTTGTCATCTATGAAATTCACCTTGCCATATAGTCCAGCAAGCAGTCCATTGCCTGTTTCTTCGTTGCGTAACGGATTGATAGCCGCCACGTCCTTCATATATATAAAGGTGTCTTTGGCTCGTTCTTCACTCAAACAAGAAGTAACCACTTGCACTCTGCCATTGGCATCATCCTCCACGTAGCCATTGGTATGAACCACACGCCAATACACATTCTCGCCACAAACGAATTTCCATACCTCACGGATGTCAACCTTTTGTGTGCCGCCAATATACACCTTGCTATTGGCTACATCTACCCATTCAGGATTGCTTAACCAAAGGACCTTGTCGGCACCGTAGGTATAAGGCTTGGGGTGTCTCTTGAAGCACACACAAAAGGCATTCGACCCAAATCTTTCGATTGAGTCGATTTGCAAGGTCTTTGCCTCGCCGTTGAGCAATATAAAGTGACGTGACAAGTCCATATGTGATGATTATTCTGATAATTTTCTGTATCAAATATTATTTATCTCAGGCAACCGTATACCTACTTTGTACATCCTTACATATCCACCAACTGTGTCGAATTTTAGTTCTGACTCTCGTGTAAAAGCGAAGTTTTCCTCTTTCTCCTGATCTGGATATATAATAAGGCATTTTATAGGAGGTGCCGTATCCTCGTCAAGTCCCAACTCGTTATAAATCTTACTTAATCTTGCATAACCAGCTACCTCTCGTGCATCGTCAATAGATATACTGGCTTGTTGTTTATACTTTGGCTTGTATTTTGCATCAATCACATATGGATTTGCCCATTCTTTCGGATGCAGCAAATAGTCCAGTTCTTGATAGTGGGCGTTTACATGATATTGCACTTCTCCTTTTTCAGTAAAGACATTCCGCAGATGATGGTACACATACAGTTCAAAGAGTTTGCTCATGTCAATCCAGAAAGGAGGTGTGCTGATTTCTTTTCTCCCGGCAAGAGTAATGTCATAGCTGAAACGGTGCATCAAGAGTTGTGCAAACTCTATAGCAAGATTATACTCGCGGAAAACAGGATTACCCTTGAAGTTCTTTATGGCTTGGGTACTAACGTTTGAGCCTACATTTTCGAAATGCGGCTTTATGAATGTAATTTTCTTTTGTAACACAGACACATCAAGCGCATGTTGATAGACCCTCAGTATATCGGAACAGAAAAACAAAGCCTTTTTTAGTATGCGATTTTCCTGTGTGTCCACATCATATATTTGATAGCGACATATGTTATCTGTCACCTTGCCTTTGGTTAAGTTGCGTATGATGTTTCTTCCCACAAGAATATGTCCCTTTACCTTGCAGTGCAAGTTCTTATCTATTGCAATATAGCCCTTCTTCAGTCCCTTCTTCACAATATGCTGGAGCACATTGAGAAATTCTGTGACTATGAAGATACTAAGCAAATCCTTGTTCTGCTGAATCTTGACAGATGGTTTATCAAACATGATTGTTACAAGGTCTTTCAGATGGTCAAAGTTTTCAGACTCGCACAATGCGTCGTTCAGCATCCTGACATAGTCGATTTCCATTCCATCATTCATCTTAGGACTTACCTGGACCGCCAATTCTTGTTCCTTTAGCCAGTCCACACCCACGAAGTATGAACCATTGGCACGAATCTCTTCGCCATCTCTTTTGAGTTTTAGGCACAATTCATTGTCTTCGCGTCCTCGCTTCACAGCAAACACAACTTCCTGGCCATCCTCCATATGCTGTTGAAGGATAGAAGTATCATGCTGGATCAATGTGTTGTCCAACAATTGTTCTTGAAGTTGTATAAGATTCATTCTGCTGTTGCGATTTCGTAAAGTTCTTGAATTGTTTTTTGTGCATCGGTTGTCAACACACCGTCTTGCAGATACTCTTCCAACAAAGGAATTACCTCGTAGAGCAGCCTGTCTTGGGTTATATCCTCGCCATCTTCATTTTCCATTAAGAAATAGCTGTGTCCAATCCAAACATCCTCTGGTTTAAAGTCATCGGAAAGCGTGTCTGCAGGAACCAGTAGCATAGACTGATCATAATTAGCCTCTACATACTCATCGTAGTTCTTGACAAAGAGAAGGCTCACTTTTCGGAAAAGTTCATTGTTGAAACCATCGACATCAAGTTCGTATGGCTTTGTGGCCAAGAATGCAAATCTTCTTCTAATGGCATAGTCAAGCGTATTTAGTGAACGGTCTGCCGTATTCATTGTAGCAATGATATATACGTTGTCTGGAACGAAGAAAGGAGTTTTCGAATAGGGCAAAATCACACTTTCCGCATTCTTGCAACCTTTGCGTTTATCTGGTTCCAGCAAAGTGATTAGTTCACCGAATACGTTTGAGACATTGCCACGGTTCATTTCGTCTATCACCATCACATATGGCTTCGTATTGTCATCCATCGTGGAAGGTGTTTTGTATTTATCCAACAGCAGCTTAACCTTATCAAGGGTGATTGAGTTCAAGCGATAAACAGTACCCAATGTCATAGACTTGCCGTCGTTCATCTCGACGATATTCTCGTCAATGCCTTTCAGCAACCAATTCACTTTGCGCAGCCGCTTGTAGTTAGGGAAGGAGTCGTTGTATTCATAGTCTCCCACAACCACACCAATGGCATCAATCGTCTTGCTGGAATAGCAACTCATTACGATGTCACCTTCCTTCATCTTATTGATGAAGGCATCCAGAATTTGCTTGCCCTCTCCGTTATGCATACTCCAGTCTGTTTCGTCAGATATGGCAGGACCATACCCGTCCCATCCTATTCTGATATGAGAGTGCTCCATGCATTCCTTTCTTACAGGGTTGTCTCCAGTTCCACAAAGAGAAACTTTCCAGACAACAGCATCTTCAGCAATGCCTGTTTGCTTGTTTTTCACAACAGGGCGATTCGCTTCTTCGCACAGTTGTTTAAAAATGCCGGGCTGTACTTCATATGTCACCTGCCCATTCTCTACCGATGGCTTTAATCCCTCTATCCAGTCCTCATAATCCATTGACTGATGGAAGGTGGTAAACATCACTCTTTTCTCCTGTTTCAATTGATTATATCTACTCATCAACTCATCCCGCTCGGCATGATTGGCATCAAAGTTGGGGTCACACAACCTAACGACAAACTCCGGCACATCGTATGTCTTTCCTGAGCCAGGAGCACCATAGAGCACGATGTTCTTCCGGCGTTTCCATACTGCCACTTGATTGTCGTAGTAGCTTGAAGTTTCCACATTTCCACCATTATTGGCGTTTGCGGACAACTCATAGAATGTATTTTCTTTTATTTCGTTTGATGTCATTTTCTTCTTTATATCTTCTACGATTGAAATATATTCCTTGTAGGTGGGTACTTTGCTCGGGATAGTTATTCCATACTCTTCTTCCAGATAGGACTGGTTTGTCTTATCAAAAGCTAAGAAGTCTTTAGGACAAATCCAAAACAGAGCCATCGTAATGTTAACGTTTATGCCGTATTGGTAGATGACCTTGTCATATTCTTTCTCAAAATCTTCACCTCCAACAACTTTCTCATATAAAGCCCATAGATTCTCAACGTCATTTTTTGAACGGTTCGTCTTAAATCCGACGAATTGTGATTTCAGATTATTCAATACTGGAATCCCTTCAAAGTCGCTTGGCACATCAGCATGGATATTCAGGAACTCTTTGAACAGTTCTGTAGAATGAATTCTGCTGTCATGTTTTATTTGTCTGTTGAACAAGCCAAAAACAGTAAATGGATCTACGTCTGAGAGCAGATCGCCTTCACCGCCCTCATCATGCAAATATGAAGCTCGTAGTTCATCTCTGTTTGCGTATATCATATCCAGCAATGGTTTCCTGTCATTGCGGAACGTCAAAAGTTTCTTGGAAAACTCTTGATAGAATGGTATCCATGTAAATTGCTTGTTCATAACCAATTCTGCCTTTATCCTATCTTTTAAGCACCAGAACAATGTTTGCACGGCCAAGTTCAATGGTTTACACTCATATTTATCAATGTCTTTGATAAACAGCTGTTGTATCTCCTCACCGTACTCGTTTGCCAACGAGTTGATGATAGAGGTAAAGTGACTGTATTTTGCCCCGGGCTTTTGAACATCATAACCTAAGTATTGGCAAATCAGCCGATACACTTCATCTTTGTAAATAGTGTATTTGTTTGGAAATTTGCAAGTCAAAAGTGCGGCTGCCGTTCTTTCGTCATTGGCAAGACGTTTCTTGTCTCCTTGATACAAGTCCTTGATCGTTTTCTTGAACGTGTGAATTCTGGCATCCAATTCTTGGCTTTCGTCAAAGAGGTCATTCACGCACTTCGACAAGTCATTGGGGACTTTCTCACACAACATCTTGAAAATGTCATCATAGCCATAACTGTCCACAACCTTCTGTTTGAACAGACCTTTGACAATTTCAATTTCCCCTTTTCCTGAGGCGTTGTTTATCAGTTCCCATTTGTACTCTTCATCATATGTATTGAATGATGGCAACTGACGCATTTCCTCAATGAGATGTACCATAAGAAGTTTACGTAGGGCTACGACCAACTCTTCTCGAAGTTGCCACTGGAAGCCGTTTCTTGTTTCCCAACCTTTTTCCATGGTAACACACCAAAAGGTTTCTGTTCCATCCGTGCCGATGACTTTGAAGCGTCCCAGCTTCTTTTGTACCCATTGAGCGAACTTGGTATTCTTGATATTGTAGTATTGAGCTGTTTTGCCATATTTCTCAGCCAATTGTGAACAATAGCATTTATGTCCAGGCTCGCGCAAGAAACAGAGCAAAGTCTTAATGTATGGCTTTGCCTTGATGTCTTGCAATAACCTGTACCACTCATCAGAGGTAATTCCAATGTCTCCACAGGAATATTCACCGTTCGAGTTCTTTGTCTTATATAATTCTTGCATACTTTAGTAATACATTTCTATACACTGATAAGCCTTTTCAAAGGTTCTGTTCAAGTCCTTATTTGCCTTTGTTATTACATTATTTTGGCACAAAAATAAAATTTTTCTTCGAAAATAACGAAAGGAACTTGATGTTTTACTTTATACCTTTGCGTTTTATACAACTTAGATAACCAATAGAATGGATTTCTGCAAAACTCGGGAAACGGATTTTCTTTGCAGTACTATTAAAGCCTGCTTGTATCACTACAAACAGGCTCCAGCTTTATGCTATATGAACAAAAAAATTATTGTGTAAACAATACTACGCAAAAGCGTTATATATTGATAAGGCTCTTTGGCATTCAATCTCAACCATTCAGCAATCTCCAAGCCTTTACACCCATGTAAGCCTTGCCATTCCTTCTGCCCATCTACATTGCTAAAGCTAATGGAATTGCAGCTTGCTCACAAGGCCAAGGACGCAAACAGCAGCATGAGCCCGTCAGGGCTTCCCGCACCCCTGGGGTTTATATCGGTTTACATTCAAGGCGTGCACCATGGAATAAAGCGGACAATGTATATAAAAAAACAGGCGTTATTTACGATTTCAAAATATTTTGGCCGAAATACGCGATTTTTCGGCACTTTTCGTAATCTGTTAATAATTAGGCATTTATGAAACTTAAGATTTTATTCGGCCTAATAAGTAAATACTTTTCATCAAAGAATACCCTTTATCGCATTGCGATATACCCTTTATCATGACGTGATTAACCCTTTATCGCATCGCGATAAAGGGTATATCGCAACACAATATACCCTTTATCGCAAAATTACCCCATGCAAATCGCGGCGCGACCGACAAAAAACGCCATTTTCGCGTTCTATTTCGTCGGTCATCCGTGACAAACTTTTCGACCAAAAATCATGACAAGAGCGTCTGGGGCTCTTCGATCATTGGGAGCGATGAGAGCATTGTGCTGGCATGCACCGCAAGCCAAACTGCCCCTCGGGCCTTGAGGGAAGCCCTGCCGGGCTGCCCTACTTTCTTCTTGCAAGATACTCAATGGCATACACCGACCACCGCGGAACCTTGCGGATATTGGTACGCACGGCAGGAATATCACACAAGAGGAAAATGGCCGCTATCGCCAGGGCAAACCAGATGACGTAGCCATACACTTGCTTCATGGCCACCAACATCACGGAGTGGAGGAAGTTGTTGCCAACATATTCGCCCAAGTTGAAATGCGCCATGTCCAAGTGGGTGAGCGTGAGCTGTCGTCCATAGTTGGCCATGTCATCGTTCATGAGATGGGAGAAGATGGTGGTGTAGATGCCGTAGCCCGTCGCTCCCGCCAGATACATGTGCAAGATGTTGAACACAAACAAGCCCATGAAGAACAGTTCGAGGCTTGGCGCCGACTCCTCCAGCGCCCACATCAGCGTAGGCCCCAGGATGGCATAGGAGAAGCCACGCAGGAAGATGGCCAGGCGGTACTGCTCGATGTTAACGCCCATGCCAAGCGTGAAATACATCGACATGCCATAGAGCGCAATGCTGAGAAAGGCTATGCCAAAGAGTTTCCAGACCTTCCATTTCCTGACTTTAAGCCAATAGATGTCGAGCAAGAGACCGACATACATGCCCGGCAGCACCCACATATACTGTGACTCCTTGGTCAGCTCTTCCAGCTTGACCACCTCGCTGTAGAGTATCTCCTCCATCGTGTGCTCAGCGCCGAGCGCCAGCTCAGCGAAGAAGGTGACGATGAGTATGGGCACCACGTTGCGAAACGTGAAGAGCTTGAACTCGACGTAAGGGTAACGGTAGTAGCGCATGCGGTAAAGCACGAAGCCCGCAAGCACGATGGCTATGCCGAGCAGGATGCGCATGTGGAAGGTGTCGAACCACATGTAATAGTCGCCGTAAACCACAATGTAGGACACCACAAGCATGAGCGCGCAGATGAGCAACGCCCCCTGGAAGTCCATGCCCTTGAGCGAGAGCCGATGGGGCATCGGACAAAACGGACGGCAACAGACGGCCTGTATGAGCAAGACGAGCGACATGGTACCCACGGTGAAGACATGCATCATCTGCCACGTGAAGTGATGGCCGAACCAAGCCGCCAGCCACCCGCTGCCCTCGATGGCCGTGAGCAGGATGATGTGGAGCACCGGGAAGAACACGGCGAAATCACGGCGTGGGGTAATCCACAACTGGATGTTGCTCATACACTCGAATGTGCCCTGAATCTTCGCCATGCCCGCTATGAAGCACGCCACGATGAGCACCGGCATCGAGTGGCTGTGCATCGTCACCACATTACATGCGGCGAGGATGATGGCAGAGGCACAAAGCAGCTGCTTGTTGGTGAAGCGGAATTTCATGCGGAAGAGCATGGGGAAATAAGCCGCCATGCCAGCCAGCGAGGCATAGAGCAGGAACATCACGTCCTCAATCATGAAGTTGGTGGTGCCACGGATCACGTCCAGCGCCCCGAGATAGTAACCGCCGCCAAACTGGAAGCAAAGGGCGCTCAGCACGTAGAGCCACGGCTGCACGCAGCGCGGCACCCATCTCTTCATCATCGGCATCGAGAAACCCATGTTGGGTGGTGGCCCACCAGGACTTCTCATAAAGAATTCAGTTAATTGTCCCATTATTCCTCAACGATACATTCTACATTGTAGCCGCCCTTGAGCTTGTCTGTGTCCGCACTCTTGTCGAGCTTGATGCGCACCGTGACACGCTGCTCCACCTTCACGAAGTTGCCTGTGGCATTGTCGATGGGGATGAGGGAGAAGGCGCTGCCCGTAGCGTCGGAGATGCGCTCCACGGTGCCCGTATAGGCTACGCCCGGCACGGCATCGGCGGTAATCTGCACCTTGCCGCCCACCTTGATGTGGGGGAGCTGGCTCTCCTTGTAGTTGGCCTCTATCCAGCGCTCGCCCTTGTCGACGATGCTTACCAAGGTCTGGCCCGGGTTGACCAGCTGACCCACATGGATGTCTTTCGTTCCTACGGTGCCGTCGCAAGTGGCGATGATGTAGCAGTAAGAAAGATTGAGGCGCGCCAAGTCAACGGCACGGCGAGCCAGCTCGATGCCCTGCTCCGAAGCAGAGAGGTGGTGGCCCTGCTCAGCCACGACAGCCGTCTGGGTCTGGCGGGAGCGGACCGCCTGCTCATAGGCAGCTTTGGCGCTGAGGTAACCCGTGTGCACCTTGTCATACTGCTGACGGGTAACGGCATCCTGGGCGAGGAGCTTCTCGAAACGGGCATCCTCGCGCTTGGCATTGTCCATCTGCACACGAGCCGCCTCGATGCCAGCGTCGGTCACGCCCATGCTGGTCTTGGTGGTCACGATGCTGCTTGCCGTGCCGCGCGAACCCTGCTGGGCGCGAAGCAAGTCGGCCTCGGCTTGCGCCAGTCGCAGGCGAAACTCCGTGTCCTCGATGACGGCGAGCGTATCGCCCTTCTTCACCTGCTGAAACTCCGTGAAACGCACCTCACGGATGAAGCCCTGCACACGGCAGTTCTGTGGCACGATGTTCTGGCACACTCGGGCATTGTCGGTAAACTCCCCGCCGCCGAAGTGCATGAACTGGCTCACCGCATAGGCAGCTCCGCCCAGGAGGCAAGCCACGATGAGGACATTGTATAAATAGACGTGTATCTTCTTTTCCATTTTTATTATAGGGTATTTGTTACGTATTTGAGTTGATAGAAATTGTAAAGCATGTTGATGCGGGCATTGACCAGCGCCATCTCCGCAGAGAGCTTCATGTTGGAGGCATCAAGCATGTCGGTGAGGAGCGCGAGGTCGTTCTGGTAGCGGTTTTGCACCACGGAGTAGTTCTGCTTGGCCAGCTCCACCTGCTTCTCCTGCGTGCCCACCTCCGTTTGTGCGGTAAGGAGGTTGGTGTAGTTGGCCTGTACGGCGTTCTCCACACCCTCACGTGCCAAGGAGATGGTTTCGTGTGCCTGCTGGTGCTCCATGCGCGCCTTGCGAACCTGGTGCTTGTTCTTCCAGATGCTTCCCAGGCTGTACTTCACGCCTACCCCGACGAACCACACGTTGACATTGCAGTTTTTCGGAATGAGGTCTTGCGTGTAAGGACCATACAACTGGTTCTCGGCCACGACAGCCACCGAGGGCAGCGAGGCAGCCTTGGCCTGCCTGACCTTCTCCGCAGCAAGGCTCTTGGCGACCTGCGCCTGGCGGATGCCGATGTTGTTGTCGGCCGCCTGGCGCTGCCAGGCATCCTGCGTGGCGATGGCAGAAAGCGCACGGATGTCGGCGTCCACCTCGTTCTTGTCAGGGACGATCACGGTCTGCTCAGGCAGATGAAGCGTGGTGACCAGCTGGTGGTTGATGATGGCAGAGGCATCGGTGAGCTTCTTCAGCGTGAGCTCCAGACTCTTCAACTGATAGTCATAGCGAGTAATGTCGTTCTTGAGGACGGTGCCCTGCTCATGGCGAGCCTTCATCTGGGCTATCACCTTGCGGGTAAGTTCGATGTTCTGCCGGACCACATCCATCTGGTTGCTTAGCTTGCAGAGGTCGAGGTAGTAGCCAGTCAAGAGGAAGCGCACCTCCTGCCGGTTCTTCTCCACATCGAGTTCGGCAAGGTCCTTGCCCAGTTCCGCCATGCGGATGCCCGAACGGATGGCGCCGCCTGCATAGACCACCTGCGCCACCTGCGCAGTGAAGCTGTTGCCCCAGTGAGGCGTGTCCTGCTTGCCGTTGGAAACCGGGACAACACCCACGCCCGGAACGATGTAGTCAGTCGTTCCGCTGGCGGAAAAACCACGGGACAACATGAAGGCATTGCCCGTGTAGCTACCCTGAAGACCCAAGTCGACACTCGGCAGCATGGCCGACTTGGCAGCTGCCACCCCTTCATCGGCGGCGCGGAGAGCCACCTCGCTGACCTTTACTTTCTGACTGTTACGGTCAGCAAGGTTGTAAAGCGACGCGAGCGTCATGGTCTGCACATGGCCATCTTGCCTATTCTGATGGCCGCTCGATTGGGCCACTGCCCAAGATGAGCCTCCTGCCAACAGAAGGCTTAGTAACATGATTTTCTTGATCATCTATCTTGTATTAATAAACTATTCCCGATGGATCTTGTTATCTCCAAAAATTCGAGTGCAAAGGTACGGTGATTTTGGTAATGGCCAGTTTTAAATATAACACCATGGATGGACTATTTGGGAACAATGGTTCTCTTTTATCACATTTATTACGTACTTTTGCACCCGAAAAGCGACCAAAAAGGAACAAGCGCAGTAGCATGCACTCGCTTTCAAGATGACATTCGCGCTATTATGGCACGATGGTTTACCCTACATAAAAAAATAGGTATTGATGGCATTATCAGAGTTAAGCAGTGTTCAAGAGGCAAGCCTTTTTACTTCCCGTATGGAGGAATGGCAGGAAGGGCAGCAAGTGCTGACTTACGGTGCGATATTGATTTGCCGTAAGGGCAGAGCCGTGCTGAATGTGAACTACAAGGACTGGGAACTATACGAGGGGGCGGTCATCACGGTCTTCCCGAATGACGTGGTGGAACTGAGGGAAGTGAAGGACGAAGCACGAAGGGCGAACAACACAAGCGACTTGCAGGATGTGCCTTCACTCCTATTCGAGATCTTGAAGTATGACGCGAGTCTTCTACGGGAGGCAAGCTTGAAGCTCGAGCAGACGGTGTATTCGTCCCTAAGGGAAGATCGCTGTCGTCAAGACACGCCTGTGGTGACGAACATTATCAATGCGATGTTCGCCTTGCTGAGAGTGTATTTCAATCAGTCGGAGTGCACTTGCATCTCACAATTGGTGCTCTGCCAATTAAAGGCGTTTTTCATCGGTTTCCACGAGTATCTGCAGCGTAACCCGCAGTATCGGCCCGATGAGGTGAAATCGTATCGGGTGAGAGAACTCTTCAATCACTTCATGATGCTGATGGAGAGAGACTTCAAACTATCAAGGGACGTGAGCTACTACGCCGAGCAGATGAACATCACCTCGAAATATCTTTCGAACATCGTCCGTCAAGTGACGGGGCACACACCCAAGACCATCATCGACCAATATGTAATTCTCCAGCTCAAGATGCAGTTGAAACGCACCACGAAGAGCATAAAGGAGATGGCATGGGAGTATCATTTCACCGACGTGAGTTTCTTCTGCCGCTATTTCAAGAAACACACAGGCTTGACCCCGCAGCAAGTGAGGGGGCAGATGCAATCATATTGAGGCGGCACAAGAGCCACACACGAAAGAGCCCCCGATGCTTGTGGCACCGAGGGCTCTTTTTAGAAATTACGGATTGTCGCATGACCAGGCCAATGGCGCTGCACCAGTTGGCTCACTTCCACCGGCATGTGTCATGGGCAAGCCCGACTATCACTTGACGACAAACTTCACACATGAAGTGTCACCATCCATATTGCCAATCACGACATAGACGCCAGCGGCCAGGGACGAACCCATCTTGACCTTGTCGCCCGCATGCAGGTTGCTCACACCCTTGTGAGCGAGCAGCTTGCCGGCCACATCGTAGAGATGGAACTCCGCGCTTGCCACATCCTTGCCGACGACAATGCCGTCAGCATCAGCGGTGAAGCCGTCAGAGCCATTGCTGACACCGGCAATTCCGGTGGCGGCGGTAATGCGGAGCGGCTTCTTCACGATGGTCTTGGCACCTTGGGCGTCAGTAGCCACAAGTGCCAGTTCCGTTTCGGCCTGGGTCTTACCGGCAATGACGAAACCTGTGGATGACTTGTACACCGAGGCAACCTTCGCGTCGATCGGATAAGCATCGAAGGTCATGTCGTCACCATCCGGATCGGAGAACATCTGCGTCCAGACATACTCGCCGGTAGTGGAGCCTTTGGCCAGCACGAACTCCTCCGCACCGACATACTCAGGCGCACGGTTTGTGGCCTCCACATTCAGCTTGACGTCACTCTGGCTCTCGTTGCCGTTCGCATCGACAGCATAGACACCAAACGAGGTGAGACCCGCCGGCACATCGAAGCCCGGTGCGAGCTGGACAGTCATGCTGAGCGACTTGCCAGCCTCGACGCTCACAGTGCCGTCAGCATAACTGACGCCATCCCGGGTGCCATCGGCATTGGCATAGGCACTGATAGAAGCCACCTGGTGGTCATCGGCCACATGCACGCTGAACGCATCGCCGTCGGCATCAGCCACGCTCACCTTCACCGTGGTCGTGTTGCCCTGTGCGACAGTGGTCGTCGACTTGGGAGCCGTGATGGTGGGCGCACCGTTGCGGTCGAGATAGATGTGATAGTTGTAGACCATCTTCTTCGGGTCGTTGGAGCGCACCACAAGGGTGGCCTTGTTGCCACGGTCGAAGTAAGCCGAGGCCGCATTGATGTGGAACGTCACGTCCCTTGACGCACCTATCTCGAGCGTGTCCGTCGTCTTGGTGTCAGCCGACAGGCTTATCCAAGGCTTTCCGGGCTGTTCCTCGAGAGCCGTCATGAAGTAGCCAAACGAGCCATAGCTGTATGAGGCATCGATCATTGCCTCCACGTCGATCCATCCGCCCATGCTCGGGAAATAGCCCATGAAGCGGTTGTCCTCCATCTCGCCGTCCTTCGACACCATGAACATGTTGGCCGGATATCCCGACGGGAATTTCAGGCTCACGTAGAACGTGTCGTTGGGGTTGATGTAGACAGGGTTGTCGAGCTTGAGGGTGTAAGGCGTGCCATAGTGGCCACCGCTCACCTCCGGCTCACTGTTGATGTGGAGCTTGCCATGTCCGACGACCTTCTTGGTCAACGCCACATTGTCGCCGAGAATGACACTCGCCTCCACATCCACATTCTGCAGGTCGCCGATTGTTCCGACGAAGAACACGTGGGTGAGGTTGAAGCCTTCAGCCGGAGCCGTGTAGCGCGTCGCGGCGATGAACTCATCGTTGACATGGCTGTCACCCGCACCGAGCATGGCCACCTGAGCGTTGGATATGGGCTGCATGACCGGATAGTAGAGCGCATTGGTATGGGCAGGCGCATCGGGCGTGCGGTCGTTGCCGGGGATGGGGTCATCCCAGATGTAGGCATCGTCCTTGCGCGCCTTGGCCATAGCCTTTCTCATGCTTGGCGCCATGGGCTGGAAGGTGTAGCTGCGGAACACGTCACGCAGCGAGTCGCTGGCCGTGAGCGCCCTCATGTCAGCGATGCCGGCCGCGCGAGACATCACGCCCCAGTCGGAGCCGCTGCCCCCGAACTCGTCGTCGAGAGACACATCGTTGCCCGTCGGGTCGAGCACGAGCGAGTAGTCAAGCTGATACTTGCCCTTCTTGTTGCCAATCTTGATGACCTTGTCACCCGTGAAGCTCTTGGCCACGTTCTCGATGACGACCGAGTCCTCAGAGAACGACAGTGCGGGAGCATTGGTGATGTTCACGCTGATAGGCGTAGTGAGCGGTTGCATGCCCTCGATGTCGAACGTGATGACATCGTTGACCGTCACAGGTTTGGTCACGGCCATGTACATCACCTTCATCTTGACAGGCTCCTCGCCCACCACGATGGGATCGCTCTGGCCAGGCCAGTAAGGCTGCCAAGAGTAGTTGGCACCGCCATCAGACAAGAGTGAGAGCGGTCCTGGGTCAGGGTCGTCGCCACTGGCGCTGGCTTTCCAGATGGCAAGCTGCGCATCGTAGTTGTCGCTGGCGTTCAGATTGAAGATGTCAGAAGAGATGTTGTTGACGACAAACGCCTTGTGTCCATCGTTTCTGATCTCAAACTCCGCCTCACCCGGCAGTTGGTACTCCGTGTCATAGACCTTGGTGATGGAGAGCTTCTCCGGCACCACCGGCACGGCCTCGCTTGTCGTGGTGAGTGTCACAGGGACGCTCACTTCCTTGTTCTGCGGATCGTTGGTGGTCAGGGAGAGCACATTGTCGTAGGTGTCGGCAATCTTGCTTGTGTTCAGGTCTATTGGCAGGTCCACGCTTTGTCCCGGAGCGATCACGTAGCTGAACTCCGGATAGACATCAATGGCCTTGTCAGGACCTATATAGTTGCTGGGAACAGTGAATCCGCGCTTGGCGTCGTTGTCCTGTGCGCCAGCTATGCCGAAGATGCCATTGAGCTGTCCCTTAGGATCAAGTGCATACTGGAACTTGACCGTTCCGTCCTTATGGAGAATGGCCTGGAAGTTGAAGCCGTCCATGACGGAGTTGCCATAGTTCTTGAATGTCACCACCGCGTGGTCGTCATATCCCTTGTAGTACACACCATCCACCTGGTATGCCGACATCGAGTGGTTGCCCCACAGCGGGCAGAGCACGTTGCGGTAGAAGGTGTCACCGTTAGGCAATGAGGCAGGCGGCTCGGGGAACATCTTGTAGTCCTCCTTGGGCTTGGTGAACTGTATGAAGCCCGTGTCGTAGAGATACATCTTCGTGTACTTCTTGCCATAGAACGGGAACGCAAACGGCAGCTCCACCTCCTTGTAGTCAGTGGTGTTGGCATAATAGGAGAAGTTGCAGTGCACGTCAAAGTCGTTGAGGATGTCAACCCAGTCATACTTCACGTCCGCATAATCGTCACTTGACTTGAACATGTAGTTGATGGTCGACTTGTCATCGTCGAGCGCATTGGCCAGTCCGTACCAGTCGGCCGCATGGGCAGCCACCTCCAATGTCTCGTCACCCGTGTTGGCAATGTTGAATGTCGTCTGGGCATTCTCACCATAAGGAGTCGTGATCTCCGCCTTGTCGGGCGTCACCTTGACGGTCGGTGCGCCCATGACCACCGCCTTCACGGGGATGGTCTGCGACTTGCCATCGGCATAGGCCACTGTCAGCTCATCGCTGACGGTGCCACTCTTGTCGGTAGGCAAGGTGATACGCACATCCTTGCACTCGTTGGGCTTGACCACAAATCCCGACTTCACGTCGTCCTCAAGAGAGACAGCACCCGTCTTCTGCGAGATGGAGCTCACGGCAATCTCCTTTGTGCCGTTGTTGAGCACCCGCATCGTGCGGCGTTGCGCCGACGTACGGAACACCTTGCCAAAGTCAACCTGTGCGGAGTCGATCACAGCGTCCGACTTGAAGTTGTCGCCAGTGATATTGGCATTGATGGAGAACACTTTGCTTGACGCCTTCGGGTCGTTGGTCATCATGATGAGATGGTTGGTCAACTGGCCGGCAAAGAGGTTCTCATTGGCCTGCGCCTTGACCTTGATCTCCCTGGTCTCACCGATGCCCACATATCCGTCAGCACTTGACAGTGAGGTGATCATCGACTTGCCGGGTGCGACGAGGCGTATCACGCTTCCCGACACGATCTTCGAATAGAAGTCGCTACCGGCGAGCGCCATGTCGTCGTAGGTGATAGACATCGGGTCGTTGCCCTCGACGTCGGTCACTCCCACATACATGAGCTTGCCGTCATCGAGCATCTGCGAGGGGTCATAGTCATCATAATAGATGGTGACACAACCCTGGGCATCGAGCACAATGTGCATGCTCATGAACGCAATGCCGTGGTCCTGGCCCTGCACCTGCACGTTCTTGTATATCACGTACAGTTTGCCGTCCTTGTGTCCATAGCTTATCTTGGAGTCGGGTGTGAACCACATGGCTCTCGGGTTGCCGCTGTTTCCGAAAGCTGATATATAGCCCAGGCCCTTCACGAAGTAAGGCGCGGGGACAGTAGCACCGATTGAAACATGGTCGGTCGTCAGCATCTGCAGACCGCCAAGGGCGTTGACGTGTATCTCCTTGTAGTCTGTGCCGTAGAACGGGAACTTGAAGCCCAACGGCACGGCAGACGACTGCCAGTTGAGGTCGCTGAACTGAGACGTGATGTCCACTTCGTCGTCGAGTTCTGGCACAGGCTCATAGTCGAGCTTGTTGATGCCGTCGATGTTGGTCTGGTAGGTATATCCGTACTTGTGCGCCTGGCCCATGCCCTCGATGGTCTTGTCGGAGTATTTCGGGAAGACATACTGCAAGGGATACTTTCCTTCGTTCTTGATCCTGATGACCGCCTCCTTGGCAGGGTCGCCCACCTTCAGGTCGCCCAGGTCAAACTCCGTCTTCTCCGTCACCAGCTGGGCCGGGTCGATGGCTGTGCCGCACACGGTGAACGAGTGCTTCAGGCCATTCTTGTCGGTCAGGGTTATGGTGGAGCTGAAGTTACCAGCCTTGGTAGGCTTGAACGTCACGTTGAGCACGCGACTTGATCGAGCCTGTATGGCCTTCAAGCTTGTCGGTGTCAGGAACTGGTCAGAGCTACTCGTCATCGAGTTGTCGAAATTGTAGAAGTAACCACTCTTCGTGCCGAATGTGCCGAAGCCGTTGTTGCGCAGCTCCACGCTGTAAGTCTTCTGCTGCCCGACGAGGATACTTCCGTAGTCGACCATCTGCCGGGAGGTCAGTTCCGGCTTGTATCCGCTCACACTCATTGACACGGCAATGCTGTTGTCGGTCTTCTTCGCCTCATTGGTGTTGAGGTGCAGATTGAACACATACTTGCCATTGACCAGCTGCTGACCGTCGTTCTGTAGCTTCACCAGCTTAGACTTGCCAGCGGCCACCTCACCTGATGCAGGACTGGGATTGAGCACCGAACTCCAGTTGGGGTTCTTGCTGACCGCCCACACGCCCCATGTCATGGTCTCTGCCTCAGCGTCGTAGGTCGATCCCTTGAGCACCTGTGAGAGTTGTGTCCACGTCTCACCGTTGTCCGAACTGTAGAAGCTGTAATTCTGTATGCCAGATGTGGTAGCGATGCAAGCGCCGAGCGGGCGCTGTACGCCAGCCGCAAACTTCGCCACAATCCAGAAGCTCTTGCCCGGTGCGAAGAATTGCTGTTCCTCAAGGGGAATGTACTTGTTGTAATCCCACTCGTCGTATTTCACTTTGGTGATGAGCGAAGCCGTAGAGATGGAACGCGACCCATCGTAGATCTCGATATCCGGGTTTGTGCCATTCTGTCCGAGGAAATACACGTCGGTCAAGTTGAAGCCGTTAGGATACTTCTTCGGGTCAACATAGAAATACTGCGCAAGGGCATTGGGCACCTCGACGTCGTTCTCGCCGATAAACGCCTTCAGCATCGTGCTGTAGCGCAAGGTGTCAGGATAGTCGGTGGCACGATAATCCGCCGACACCACCGGATAGGTCTTTGTGGTGTCAGCCTCGGCGGCCATCTTGCCTGCAAACTGCGTCAAGCGTCCGGGCATCGGTTGCTTACCCGTCGCACTCTGCGACATGGTAGCCGACACGGTGGCGGGAGCGAAGCTATACTTCAGGATACCCTTGCCAGCGTTGGTGACACGGAAGAGAGCCGTCGCCGTAGCGCCCTTCTCCGCATTCACATTGAGCGAGAGAGCGTTGGTGCTGAGCTTGGCCGCAGGGCCTTCGTTGGTCGTTGCCTCAACCACATTCGACATCTTGGACGCCTTGCCCCAACGGTTGTATGCCACGACAGTGAAGTAATACTTGGTCATGGCCTCAAGACCATCGACCTCTTCTTCCACCTTGTCGCCACAACTGTTGTACTTTGTGTCGAACGACACACTGTTGAGACTGTTGAGGTTGGTGCTGTCAGTTATCGGTTCCTTACTAAAGTAGACCACGTGGTGGTCGACAGCCTTCTCGTCACTCTCCGGGATGGTCCACTGCAGGGTGGCATAGTTGTGGGAAGCGATGACCGTGAGGTCTGACACGGCGTTAGGCACACTCGACTCATTGCCTTGCAAGGCCTTGTAAGCGTCTATCACGCCCGATCCACATTTGCCCTTAAACTCGTTGGCTACCTCCTGCGATTCGAAGTAGATGCGGTTGACCGAAGTGGTGAGCAGAGTGCGAAGCGTCTCATTGGAGAAATTCTTGTTGCCATACTTCGACAGGATGAGCGCAGCCACGCCCGACACGTGCGGACAGGCCATGGACGTGCCCTCCATGTAACCGTAGCTGTTATTGGGAAGCGTGCTGAGCACCTCATACTTCTCACCCGCGTCAGAATAGCCGCCGGGAGCCGACACGTCCACCCATGTGCCGTGAGACGTGTAGGTGGCAATGGTACCCATGGGCGTGGTGGCGCCCACGGCCACCACCTCCGGCATACAGCCAGGATAGAAATTGCCTTCATTGGAGGTGTTGCCTGACGCGAAGATGCACAGTCCGCCATTCATCCTCTCACCGCCACCATACTTGGTGAAGTAGCGCACCGCCTCAGAGATAGACTGGTCCTCATAATCAGCCTCAGCCGAGCCCCATGAGCACTGGGCGATGCTGGCGCCCCGGTCTGCAGCATAGACAAGCGCACCGGCGAAGTTGGCATCGGCCGACTCGCTGGCGTTGGCATCGTACACCTGGCAAACCATCATCTTCACGCCGCCAGTACCGTCGTAGCCGCCGGCCACACCACCGATACCGATGCCATTGTTGTTGGTGGCACCCACAATACCGGCCACGTGTGTACCATGATTGTGAGACGTGAGGTTGGCAGAGTTGACCACAAAGTTGTAGCCGTATATGTCATCCACAAAACCGTCACCGTCATCGTCAACACCGGGTTGACCGTTGAGCTCGGCCTGGTTGACCCACACATTGTCTTTCAGGTCAGGATGGTCTATCTGGAAGCCACCGTCGATGATAGCCACCACGACATCCTTTGAGCCGGTGTTGCCCTGCTCCCAGGCCGGGAACACGTTGATGTCAGCGCCCGCCATGGAGCCAACGAGTGACCCGTCATTGTGATAGTGCCACTGGTCGGGCAGCAACGGATCGTTGAACGGCATGGCCGAAGTGGCCGACTGGGCACGTGCGACGGCATCTGCCGATAGCGGGATGAATGTCGATGTGCTGCCACAGTCGAGCGAATAGTTGATGATACGCTGCGCATAGCTGATGCCAGGCACCGTCTTGTAAAGGTTGCGCACCGCTGCCGGCGACATGTTCTCGGATGTGTACGATATGTCGTACCACAAGTCAAGGCCAGCCGCCTTGTGCCGCGCCTCATCCTTTCCGGCATAGGGGAACACGCGTTTCATCGTGACCGCCCTCACCTGTTGGTTCACTCGGTCAATCTGCGATATTCCCGTCTTGGCATAAGTGGCCTTCACCCGCGACGCTCCAGTTGGCAGAAGCGCCTTGGACAGACGCTCGGCAATCTCCGGCTGGAGCTTGACGCGCACCTTGCCATCGACATACTTGGTCTGCTGCGAAGAAAGAAGCCGCTGTGCATCAGCTTGTTGACCGGCTCCTCCGAGAAGGATGAGGCAACAAGCAAGACTGAGTAGATTTCTCTGCATGTTGAACTTATTTATTGTTAATAACATAAGATATAGAGACAACAGCCACAACCTACCTGCCTTAGCAAAGTTGTCACCATTGTCCCTACATTGTAATACCTATTGGATTTTCTGTTGTTTTATGGGTTCACCATTCTATTTTTATGGGTTCACCATTCTACTTGACAACCTTGATGGTCTTGCCGTTCAGGCGAACGATGTTCAGTCCCTTGTGCATTTGCTCAAGCTTCATTCCGTCAACGGAGTAGACCTCGGGTACTGTGGCGTTGCCACCCTTGACACCCTTGATGGCCGTGATGAGCGACTCGTCGCTTGACAACTCATACTTTACATCCGCGCCAGTGGTGGGATCAGCAATGACGATAGAGCCTTTGACAATGAACTCATTGTCCAGTCCGGGATCGTCGCCACCGAAGTCGTCTCCAGCGAAGTCATCGCCTCCGTCGTCCAAGTCATAACCACCCGTTCCGTAGTTGGGAATGATGTCAATGTCGAACGATTTCACGGTGATGGGGTCGCCATCCTCCGTTGCTGCTGTCGAGTTGTCGTTCGTGATGTTGATGGTCATGGTGCCAGCATCAGGATCCTCCGTCACGGTCGTCTTCACGCCCTCCACATAGATCGTGCCATAGCCGATCTCCGTGTTCACGTCGGCAAGTCCGCCAATACCGAGTTTCACGACATCGCTGGTTTCCTGGTCGAGATACAGGTACAGTTCCGCCATTCCCGGGCAGGTGGTCTCGCCCGAGGTGCCCACATAGTAGGTCTGCGCCACCATGTCCGGCTCTTGCTCCGACTTGGGAGCGAACAAGCCCTTCACCTCAAAATCCTCGTCACTGTAGTTGAAGAGAGAGAAATCGATGGTCTGGGCGCCGGCACCGTTGTCAGACAGCTCGGCCGTGCCGTTGATCTGCAGCACGAGCTCCGCACCGTAATACTTGCTGCTTTTCGACTCCACCTTGCCTACCGCACCATTTGACGTGATATAGCAGACATGGTAGCCCGGGTCTTCGACCGTGACATCCTTGAAGGTGATGTCACCGATGAGGAACGACGGGGCGGCGAGATCCTTCATGGTAAGGTCCCATGTGCCATCCTCGTTCTTTGTGAGAACGACCGTCTGGTCATCACGCGCAAGCGGACTCTCCGAGACGTTGTCGCTCGTCGTCATCGGCTGGGTGACTGTAATCGTCTTTTCCTGGGCCATGGCCGACAAGGTGGCGAAAACAAAAAATAATAGAGTAAAGATTTTCTTCATAAGAAGTCCTTTCTGTTAATTGATTTATACTGTTTACTTTACTTGCTTTATGTAAGCATAAAGCGCGCTTTATCTTACGGTTTGCACACTTTACACGTGCAAAATTAACATATTTTGATTAAACAGACAAACAAATAACTAAAAAAGTGTCTTCTTTTTACTTTTTCTAAAATGAAAGGAGCGTCCTGGTTCTTCGGGCTGTCCCGACAATAGCCCGCTCACCGGTGCTCCCTCATACTGCCGGGACTGACGCCGAACTCATCCTTGAAGCACTTATTGAAATAGGACGGGGCAGTGAAACCCACTTCGTATGCAATCTCAGAAATTGACAAGTCGGTTTTCTCTATCATCAGGCGAGCCTTCTCAAGACGAGCCATCCTCAACAGCTCCACGGGAGTATGCCCGGTGAGCGCTTTCACCTTGCGGTAGAGCTGCACGCGAGACAGTCCGATTTCCTCACCAAGTCGCTCCACGGAGAACGCCGAGTCACCCATGTTGCGACGTATAATGTCACGCAGGCGACCGACGAACGACTGATCCTGTGCGCCAAGGCCCTGTTCCTCGGTCTCCTCCTGCTGCCTGTCGCCCGAAAACAAGGAGCGCAGCATGGCACGCGAACGCAGCAGGTTGTCAATCCGGGCAAGCAACACAGCTCCCGAGAAGGGCTTTGTGATGTAAGAGTCGGCGCCGCAGTCGTAGCCTTCAGCGAGCTGTTCGGCAAGCGAGCGAGCAGTGAGCAGGATGACGGGTATGTGGCTCGTGGCCGTATCCTCCTTCAGCCGGCGGGTGAACTCCAGTCCGTCCATGACGGGCATCATCACATCGCACACCACAATCTTGGGCACCTCACGCCGAGCGCGCTCCAGACCTTGCTGTCCATCGGCAGCCTCCGACACATTGTACTTATCATTCAGGATAGCGCGCAGATAGGCACGCATGCCGTTGTTGTCGTCGATGACGAGCACGAGCGGGCGCTCCGCATCGAAGTCCTCGGCATGGGTGATGCGCTCAACCGACTCCTCCGCCTCGATATCCGTCGGCGCGTAAGAGTCGTCCACGAGGCCGCGCCCAGCCCGCGGCAAAGGAGCGCAGTCTCTCGACGGGTCGTAGCCAGGTTGCGTGTCGGGCAGGGTGACAAAGAAGGCAGCACCATGGCCTGGCTCACTTTCGGCATGCACCTCGCCATGGTGCAAGTCCACATAAGCCTTGACAAGCGACAAGCCAATGCCGGTGCCACCGCTGGACCCTTGCGCTTGATAGAAACGCTCGAAGAGCCGTGGCAACTCATCGGGAGCAATGCCCTGGCCCGAGTCTCTCACACAGAGGGTGAACCGTTGTTGCGCATGGCTCACGGTAGTCGTGATGCTTCCTCCGCCTGGCGTGTACTTCAGCGCATTGGACATGAGGTTGAAATAGATATGTTCCAGTTTGTCGCGGTCGGCAATGATGAGGGCGTCCTTCTCCACATCCGACACGTCTACGCCAATCTTGATGTGACGGCGCTCAGCCACGGCGCGGAAGTCTTCCGTCCAAGCGACAATCTCCGTCTGCAGTGCGAAGCGGTTAAGCCGCAGCTCGGCACGGTCGTTCTGCACCTTCCTGAAGTCGAGTATCTGGTCCACGAGCTGTATGAGGATACGCGTGTTGCGCTGTATCATCTGCAACATGGTGCGTTGAGATCCGCGCACAGCGGGGTCATCGAGCAACTGCTCTGTGGGACCCGCAATGAGCGTGAGCGGTGTGCGCAGCTCGTGGCTCACGTTGGTGAAGAAGCGCAATTGCGTCTGCGTCATGCGCTCCATTTGCTCGGTCATGGCCTGTTGCTGCCTCACAGAGTCCTTGAGCTTTCGGTTGATGCGCGTCTTGGTGACATAGGCGCGCACGGCATAGGCACACACCAGGACGAGGAGCACCACGAACACGAGGAGCACCAACAAATACCCACGTTGGGTGTTGAAGTCAGCAGATGCCTTGTCGACACGCGAGCGCAGTGTGGCGAGATGGTCCTGCTGGCGCACGGTCTCGTCGTTCTGCATGAGCAGCACGCGCGCGTTGTCCTTGGTGACAAGAGCCGACGAGAGCCGGTTTTCGCGGTCGTACTTCTTGCCGGTCAGGATGTTGAGGGCAAGGCGCATCACCTCGTCGCCCCGTGTGGGATAGATGTAAGAGGCAAACAGGGTGCCGTCGGCCACCAGTTGCAGTCCCCCACCCTTCTGCGGCATGGCATCGATACCACAAAACTTGATACGCCCTACATCAAGTCCATGTTTGGATGCCGCCCGGCGCGCTCCCATGGCCATGCGGTCGTTGTGTGCAAAGAGGCAATCGAAAGACGGGTGATGGGGTTGCGAGAGGATTGAGTCCATGGTGCGGTAGGCGCCCCGCTCGGTCCAGTCGGCATGGGTCTTTCCAACGACATTCACCTCGGGGCGGTGCGCCACCACGCTGTCAAACCCCAGGCTACGTTCAATGGCAGGCGACGACGACGACAACCCACACATCTCCATGACGCGACTGCCGCGCGGCAGGGCGCTGGCGAGGTATTCACCCATGGCCGAACCTATCTCACGGTTGTCGGCACCGATATAAGCGGTATACTTGTCGGAGCGCGTGCGCCTGTCGAAGATAATCACGGGTATGCCTTTTTCGTAGGCGCGGTCTATGGCAGGCGATATCGTCACCTGTCCCGGGGCAACGATGAGCAGGTCGACCCCCTCATCGACAAACTGGTCAATCTGCTTGGTTTGCAAGCGCACGTCGTCGTAGGCCGACTGGATGCGCAGGTCCACATTATCATAATAGACGGCCGCTATGCGCAATTCCTCATTGAGCTTCTCACGCCACGTGTCCTCAGAGCATTGTGACACGGCAATGACATAACGCTTTTTCCCTCCGCCTCCACACGACACAAACATGACGAACAGCAGCAGAAGAACCACCAACGGGGATAGGATATGGAGAAACCTGTTCATAAGTTTGTTTCAAGTAATGGGCGTTTCAGTTTGGTCGCAAAGATAAATAAAAAATGAGAAACACAGACTGGAAACGCAACAATAATTCGGGCGAACAACAAAAAAGCCGCATCGCAACCACACGGTCACGACACGGCAGGTTGGGGGCGTTATCCTTCCTGTACAATCTTTTCACCCCCTAACACCTATTAGGTGGCTCTTCCGGAATATGAAGTGGTGAGACTTTTGGGGACGGAGGCTTGGGACCACAACTTGATAGATCTCTTGTCACCCCTAACATCGGATGAAGCTAATATCCGAGAATTGCGGGTGTCACCCTTTCCTGTTTCTCACTTCTTCAGGCAACTCCGGCATGGCCCCATTCTGCGTACATACATATGCGCTCACGCGCACAGCACGCCGGTGAGCCTCAGCCACAGGCATGCCCTCAAGGATGGAGGCACAGAACGTGCCGGTGAAGGAGTCGCCCGCACCAACGGTGTCTGCCACGTCCACCTTCGGGGTGGGCTGAAACGACATGGAACCGCGCGTAAACACATAACTGCCATTGACGCCGCAGGTAAGCACCAGCATGTCGAGGTCATACTTGCCGAGTATGAGCCAGCACTTGTTTTCGATGTCCAGACCGGGATAGCCAAACATGCGTCCGATGATGATCAGTTCCTCGTCATTGATCTTGAGGACATTGCAGCGCTTCATGCTCTCGCAGATGACATCCTTAGTGTAGAAGTTCTGCCGCAGGTTGATATCGAATATCTTCATGCAGTCCTTGGGTGTCGCGTCGAGGAACTTGTATATGGTCTGTCGGCTCACCACGTTGCGCTGTGCCAGCGATCCCCAGCACACGGCACGGGCGTTCTCAGCCACATGGAGCACCTCCTCGTTGAATGGTATGTTGTCCCACGCCACATTCTCCTTGATGTCGTATGTGGGCACGCCCTCGTCATCGAGCGTCACCTGCACGGTACCGGTAGGATAAGGCACACGCGGCAAGCAATAGGGAAGTTTCTTGTCATCAAACTGCTGTATTGTCTCATCGGCGAGCTTATCCTCACCCAATGCGCTCACGGCGATGGCATTCAGTCCGAACTGTCCGGCATGGAACGCAAAGTTAGCCGGAGCACCGCCCAATTTCTTTCCTTCGGGAAGCACATCCCAGAGTGCTTCGCCAAGACCTACTACGTAGTTTTCCATATTTCTTGATTGTTATTAGGTGGATTCTAAAAATGATTTCAGGGACAGGTCTTTACTGTTTTACTTTCGATGCATAAGTGAGCAGATACACCACGCCCACGGCCATCACCAGCGCCGCCCACACCTGTGGATGGAGCATGCCCGCCGCCTTGGCCGCGTCGCTTGCAAATCCCATGAGCAGGGGGAACACGGTGCCTCCGAAGAGGCCCATGATCATGAGGCCCGACACCTCGTTCTTCTTGTTGGGTGCAGAGAGCAGGGCCTGCGAGAAGACGATGGAGAACACATTGCTGTTGCCATAGCCCACGAGAGCGATGGCGGCCCACAGTTCCCACTTCTCTGTGCCAAAGACAAAGCCCACCATCGCGAGGGCCATCATCAGCACGATGACGGTGAAGAATACACGTATGTCCAATCGCCGCATGATGATCGACCCGGTGAAACACCCCAAGGTGCGGAAGGCGAAATAGATGCTGGTGGCATACTCAAACATGCTGAGCGTGTCGCCCTCGCCACCGAGACGCTCAAAGAGAATCTTCGGAGCTACAGCATTGGTGCCCACGTCGATGCCCACATGACACATGATGCCGAGAAACGAGAACAGGATGATGGGTGAGCCCAGCATCTTCAAGCAGTCAGCGAACCCTGAAGCCTTGTCCTCAATGGGTTCCTCCTCTATATGGGTCATGCCGAGCCACAGCGTGGCAATCATGCCGATGACGAAGAACAAGAGGAAGAGGACGCGCCATGAAAGGCCGAGAACAGGCGCGGTGGTCGTCGCACCCCATGCAGCGATGAGCGGTGCGATAAACGAGGCGATGGCCTTGACAAACTGGCCGAAGGTGAGCGTCGAGGCCAGATGGCCTTTCACGATCACGGTCACGAGGGGATTGATGCTGGTCTGCATGATGGCATTGCCGATGCCGAGCAGCGAGAAAGAGACATACATCAGCCAGAGCTGGCTCTCCTTCGAGGGCATGAAGTTGTCTAAAAGCGGCAAGAACACAGCCAGTGTGGTCAGGGCGATGGAGAGCAGCACAGTCCTCTTGCGTCCTATCTTGTTCATCAGCATGCCCGTGGGCACTGAGAAGATGAGAAACCAGAAGAACACAAGCGAGGGGAAGAAGTTGGCAGCCGAATCGCTAAGGCCGAAGTCCTCCTGCATGTTGTTGGACACAGCGCCCACGAGGTCTACGAATCCCATGGTGAAGAAGGTCGCCATCACGGGAAAGAGGGCGCGTCTTGAGTTGGATGAAATGGAGTTGTTCATGGTTTGTTGAATTTGTTTTTAGTCCTTTGGTAACATTTCGTGCCGCAAAGTTACGGATCGCGCCGGGAAATGGATGTAAGATATGTTTCTCCTGATTGCAAAATCCGCACATGAAACGAATGCGCACCAAGATGAACGATTATTGACAGACCCGGTGGCGAAGGGCCAAACATGCCCCGCAACCCAGCCAGCTACCCGCAATGAAGGGGGAAGGAAACGCACCTCTTCCACATTTCGTTCATCTCATGTCAATTATGTTTCATGCAACATATTTGGCTCATGATGAACGAAATGTTCACTCCGCCCCGCCAGCATCCCCCTAACTTTGCGGCATCGAAACAAAAAGCCAATAACTGAAAATTACGACTAAAAATCAAAACCTCAAACATGATGTATTCAAACAACCACACAAGAATCTCTGCCGTGGTGCTCGCCTCACTCATGGCGATGGCTGCCAACGCGCAGAATGACGGCAACGGCAAGTCGGCCAATTCCAAAGAGGAGAGCGACCGCAACGTGATGCTCAACGCCGCAAGTGCAAACGGTCCGCGCGAGATACAGATCGGCCTGCCCTCAGCCGACGTGAACGTGCTCGAGAACGGCCTGCCCGTCACCTACGCCACCAATCCGCATCCCGTGAACGCCACCTGGCGCTCCGACGCCAGCCTCTCACACGTGGGCCTGCTGAAGATCTCGGAAACCGCAATCACCACCGGGAACATCGGCTACGCCGTCAACTCGCAGACCCAACTGGGCAAGGAGGGCTTTCATGGCCAGTTCGACTACAAGACCAACCACTTCGGCTTGCAGGAGTTCTCGCTCAACCTGAACGGTTCTCTCGCCAAAGACCTCTTTTATAGCGTCAGCGCATACCAGGACTTCGACCCTGGAACATTCAAGTTGCGCTCATCACAATACCAGGACCGCACACAGATATACAAGGCAGCCCTGACGAAACGCTATGCCGGGGGACGCGGTGAGCTGACGGTCCTGTACAAATACGCCAACTCACACCCCGCTTACAACTACGCCACACAGTCGGCACCCTTCATCTACGTGGGCGACGGCAGCGTGAAGGAGTTTGGCCAGTTCAAACTCGGCACCACCTCCTACCTGCCCGTGGACGCCAACATCACCTACCGCGACATGCGTGACGGTGAGCTGAAGCAGACCTCACTCTACGACTACGACGAGAACCGCTCGTCTGAGATCTCCCTGCTCAACACGCTCAAGTTGGGCAACGGCTTCAACTGGAAAACATCCGTCCGCTTCGACCACGCCCGTGGCGCCTTCGTCTATCAGACACCCATGCAACTCATCGACCTGAAGGCCGACGGGGCGGCATCAGCCTACAACTACATGATGACCGATGCCATGGGCGCGGCGCAGAAATATGACGGACGCTACGTGCAGACCCGCATGTCGTGTCTCAACGCGGGCACCATCAACGAACTGCTGCTCTCGTCTGAACTCTCAAAAAGCTTCAGGACCTCAACCCTGAGGGTGGGCATCAACGAGTGGTACTACCACATCGACTACTGCTCCAACACCACCATGTATGACCAGAGCGTGCCCGAGGACGGGTCATATGCCGTACGCCTATGGGACAGCAACAAGACCCAGAGCGTGTTTTACGACTTCAACAAGAATGCCTCTGAGTATTACAAGGGCCATGAGAACAAGCTCGCACTCTACGTCACCCACGACTGGGACATCACCCCGCGTCTCAACGCCTACTACGGAGCGCGTCTCGAATGGCAGCGCCTGAAGGGTGAGAACGCAGCCGTGCGGAACGCCAGCGGCGAGTTTGTGGGGCGTTTTGCCGACTATCATCTCGGTGCCACCGCACCCGACGGCACAAAAATCGCACCCACGCCCATGGCCTACGACTGGATGAACTACGACTTCACGGCCGCACTCACCTACAAGCTTACAGGCAACTTCGGGTTCACGGGCGACTTCACCTATATCGTGCAACACCCCAACATCTCGACCTTCGCCCCAGCCTCCATGCCCAACACCGGAAAGATAAGCGTGCCGCTCGGACGCGCCGGCATCTACTACAACAACAAGTGGATCAGCCTCACCTCGCTCTTCTCATACATTTCGAAGACCAACAACAACTCTACGCTCAACCTCCAGCACGAAGGCGAGATCAAGGCCGCACCGCTGACCTACGACATCCAGACATGGGGATGGACCACGGACGTGGTGGCACACCCGTTCCGCGGTTTCGACTTCCACTTCCTCTTCACCTACCAGAAACCCACTTACAAGAAGTATGAGACCAGCGTGAAGTTCTCGAGCGGATACGAGGGCAAGATCAATGCCACGGGCAACATCGTGGCCGAGATTCCCCAGGTACTCATCGAACTGGATCCCAGCTACATGATCACCCCGACGCTGAAGCTCTGGACCTCATTCCGCTACTTCTCCAAGACCTATGCCAACATCAATGAGGCTTATTACTTCAACGGCCACTGGGAGACATTCGGCGGTCTGAACTGGCAAGCCAACAAACGCCTGGCGCTCGGCTGCACCATCGTCAACTTCCTCAACCAGACGGGAGCGAAAGGCAGCATCGCCGGAGCCGAGCTCATCACCAAGGAGGAGGCCAAGGACATCAAGAACCAACTCATGACGGGTTCGTACCTCAGGCCCTTCACCGTGGAACTCACCGCAAGCTTGAAATTTTAAAGGTGGGTTCTATAAATTAGCTTTGTCAGATTTTGAGGCTCTTTTAGAGGTCATTTCGTTGGCGCGTGAGGGAGCATAGCGGGCTATGTGACCGAACAAGCTGACGGAATGGGCCAAAAAGAGACCAGAAGATGGCAAAACGTAATCCCACAGGTTTTTATATCATTATGGTGGTAATTTATAGAATCCACCTAAAAACAATCAAAAAAAACCGACTTATGAAAACAACGATCATTCTCGCAGCCATGTCGCTCACGTCGACACTGGCAACAAGCGCACAGACCATGCAGACCACGCAGCATGGCGACACAACCGTCATCACCATCACCAACCCGACAAAATATCTCCTCCTCCCCATTGAGGAGAATCGTCCCGAGGCTCAGGTCGTCCTCGACCAGGGCAAGGCTTCAGACACATGGATGGACGTAAGACTCGCACAGTCGAAAGTGGACTATACGGTGCCGTTCGCACTTGCACAGGGCAAAAAGGCCGTAGTGAAAATCGTGGGACTGGACCATCAGGCCATTGCCTGGAAGGAGATGCGGCTCTCCGACACTTTCGACACGAAGAACACGGACTACTACCGTCCCGTCTACCACCACACTCCGCTCTACGGATGGATGAACGACGCCAACGGACTGACCTACAAGGACGGTGAGTATCACCTCTACTTCCAGTATAATCCCTATGGTTCCAAGTGGGGCAACATGCACTGGGGACACTCCGTCAGCCGCGACCTCGTCCACTGGCAACACCTCTCCCCAGCCATATCGCGTGACCCGATGGGGCATATCTTCTCAGGCAGCACCATTGTCGACACGCGCAACTCCGCCGGATTCGGCAAGGATGCCATCATAGCCTTCTACACGTCACACAGCATGAGAGACGGCGTGCAAGTGCAGGTGCAGTGCATGGCTTACAGCAAGGACAACGGGCGCTCGTTCACGAAGTACAAGGGCAACCCGGTGGTGACACCCTTCGACGGGCTGGAGAACTTCCGCGACCCGAAGATCTTCTGGTATGAGCCCACCAAGTCATGGTACATGATTGTGTCTGCCGACAAGAACATGCGCTTCTACCAGTCGAAGAATCTCAAGCAGTGGAAGTACGTGAGCCAATGGGGCGAGGGCTTCGGTGCACAGCCCAACCAGTTTGAATGTCCTGACTTCTTCCCGCTGCCTGTGGACGGCGACAAGACGAAGCAGAAGTATGTGATGATCGTGAACATCAATCCCGGATTTGTGTATGGCGGTTCCGCCACCCAGTACTTCGTCGGAGAGTTTGACGGCAAGGAGTTTCATTGCGACTCGAAACCGCAGACCGTGAAATGGCTCGACTGGGGCAAGGACCACTACGCCACCGTCACCTTCTCCAACCTCGGAAGCCGTGTGGTGGCAGTGCCATGGATGAGCAATTGGCAGTATGCCAATGTCACCCCGATACGCCAGTATCGCGGAGCCAACGCACTGCCGCGCGAACTGAAACTGTTCTCCAACAATGGTGAGGTGTACCTGTCGGCAAATGTGGTCGATGAGGCGCGCACCTTGCGCAAGGACACTGTGCCCGTGGGCGATATCAGTGTCGACAACGCTACTCCCTACGTCAAGCGCTCCATCTTCGCCGACAACGACGGGGCGTTTGAGATGGAGGCCGACATCGCTCCCGGCAATGCGGACGTGGTGGGGCTCTCGTTCTACAACGACCGCGAGGAGCGCACGCTCGTCTACCTGGACCTCAAGCAGAAGCGCATCGTCATGGACCGCGCCGAGAGCGGACTCACCGATTTTGGCAAGCTCGCCGAACGCCACGACATCGAGAAACGCGCTGAGGCCGCAGGCGAGATGAAAGGCAAGCTGTCGCAGGACCTGGCCGTCGACTACCACAACGACTTCGCACTCGGCACATGGGCGCCGCTCTCGCTGTGCGGTCCAGACAACGCCAACGGCAACAACCGCTGGGCCGAGGATGCGACAACCGTGGGGACAGCTGCCTCGACAAGGACTTACCATCTTGACATCTTCGTGGACAAGTGCTCCATGGAGCTGTTTGTCGACGGCGGGCGCATAGCCATGACCAACCTCGTCTTCCCCACCCTGCCCTACAACAACATCAAGGTGTATGCCGAGGGAGGAAAGGCAAAAGTCAGAAACCTCACACTCTACAAGCTGGGACTCTAAGGATCCTGTTCGAGCCGAGACCGTCAGTAACCCTGATGGTCTTGGCCTTACTTCCAGAACAGCCCTGCCGCACAAACGGACAAACAAAAAAGCGACGGCCTTCACAGGCAGTCGCTCCAAATCTTCAATAGGCATTAGTTTCCTCTAAGGTAAAAAGATTGTTTTTCAGGATAACTGCTTGCAAAGATAACATTTATTTTTATCAATCCAAATTATTTGCAAACTTTTCTTTAAAAACTTGAATTTTTGTATTCATTTTGCCTACCTTTGCAGAGAAGAAGGAATGATACGGCGCATGACAAGCGCTTCTCATTTGTGCTTGTCATGCGCCATCCTTGACCTATAATCAATGGGAACAACTAAACCGAAGCTCATGAAAACAACTTTGATAACCCTCTTGCTCCTTTCGGCCGCCACCAACGGCCTGGCCCAGACACGGCAGCAGCAGACGCTCAGCACGTGGCAGTTCTCACGCGACAGCACCCTGTGGCACCCCGTCAGCGTGCCGCACGACTGGGCCATCAGCGGCCCGTTTGACAAGCAATGGGACCTGCAGACGGTGGCCATCGTGCAAAACGGCGAGAAGGAGAAGACCGAGAAGACCGGACGGTCGGGTGCCCTGCCCTGGATCGGACGAGGCTATTACGCCACGTCGCTCACCGTGGGCGACCTGTCGGGACGGCGCGCCACCCTCGAGTTTGACGGTGCCATGGCAGAGCCCGTGGTCTATGTCAACGGCCGGCGGGCCGGCTCGTGGGCCTATGGCTACACGCCCTTCCGGGTGGACATCACGCCCTACCTGCATGCGGGCGACAACACGCTTGCCGTCAGCCTGCACAACCAGCCGGAGAGCAGCCGCTGGTATCCCGGCGCGGGACTCTACCGCCCCGTCAGGTTTGTGGTCACGCCGGCGGTATGCCTCGACCCCTGGCTGACGTTCCTGCGCACAACACAGGCTGACTCCACCGCTGCCACCTTGTCGGTCGACACCGAGGTCAAGGATGCCAAGGGGCAACGCGGACTGGCCGTGGAGGTGTCGGTCATCAACCCGAAGGGATGGGTGGAGCAGGCGGCCCACGCCTCGGTCGGCAGCGACGGGCGCGTACACGTGGACCTGCCTGTGGCCCATCCGCGCTTGTGGTCGCCCGAGACTCCACATCTCTATGACGTGCGTGTGACTCTCATGCAGGACGGGAGGGTCGTGGATGAGCTTCCCATGAAGACGGGCATACGCACCATCGCCTACGACAAGGAGCGCGGATTCACACTCAACGGGCAGCCCCGCAAGTTCCGGGGCGTGTGCCTGCACCACGACCTCGGCCCGCTCGGCGCGGCACTCAGCAAGGCGGCACTCATCCGCCAGGTCAAGGCGCTGAAGGACATGGGAGCCGATGCCATACGCACCTCACACAACCTGCCCTCGCAGATGCAGATGGAGGTCTACGACTCACTGGGCATGATGGTCATGGCGGAGAGTTTCGACATGTGGGTCTATCCCAAATGCAAGAACGGCTATGCGCAGTACTTCAAGGACTGGAGCGACCGCGACATCACCCACCTGGTGCTGGCCAACCGCAACCATCCCAGCCTCGTGATGTATTCCATCGGCAACGAGATACCCGAGCAGGGCAGCAAGGAGGGGCGTGACATGGCGGCACACCTGCAGGACCTGTGCCACCGGCTCGACTCCACACGTCCCGTCACGCAGGGACTGGACCGTCCAGATGCTGCCTTGAAGTCGGGATTCGCACAGGTCATGGACATTCCGGGCTACAACTACCGCGTACATCGGTACGACGACAACATCGGACAACTGCCCCAGGGCTTCCTCTTAGGATCGGAGACGGCGTCGACCGTCAGTTCGCGGGGGGTCTATAAGTTCCCGGTAGACTTCAAGGTGGCCGCAGATGAGGGCGACGGACAGGTGTCGAGCTACGACACGGAATGGTGCTCGTGGAGCAACTTGCCTGATCTCGACTTCATGATGATGGACGATCGGCCCTATACCATCGGCCAGTTTGTATGGACCGGCTACGACTACCTGGGCGAGCCCACGCCTTACGACAACTACTGGCCCAGCCGAAGCAGCTACTTCGGCATTATCGACCTGGCCGGACTGCCCAAGGACCGCTATTACCTCTATCGCTCGGTGTGGAACAAACGGGTACACACACTGCACATCCTACCCCACTGGACATGGCCCGGACGCGAGGGAAAGGTGACGCCCGTGTTTGTCTATACCGACTATCCGGAGGCGGAGCTCTTCATCAATGGCAAGTCGCAGGGACGCCAGCGCAAAGTGTCAGGCAGCCGGCCGGACGACCATGGAGCCTCCACGCCAGCGCTCGCCCGCGAACGGGCCAAACGCTATCGGCTGATGTGGGACGGGGTGCGCTATGAGCCCGGCGAGGTGCGCGTGGTGGCCTACGACGACGCCGGACGCAAGGCCGCCGAGCAAACCATGCGCACGGCGGGCAGGGCTGCCGACATCAAGCTTGTGGCAGACCGTACCACGCTCAACGCCGACGGGGCTGACCTGAGCTACATCACTGTGAGCCTGGTGGACAAGCAGGGCACCGAACTGCCCACTGCCACAGACAACATCGACGTGGACGTGCAGGGCGCAGGTGCCTTCAGGGCCATCTGCAACGGTGATGCCACCTCGCTTGAGGTGTTCACCGAGCCCCACATGCACCTCTTCAGCGGCAAACTGGTAGTCACCGTGCAAGCAAAGGACAAGCCAGGCGACATCACGGTGGTGGTCAGAGACAAGAAGGCCAAGCTCCAACGCTCCATCGTCATCCGCACGGTGAAGCCTTGAGAACGGCTATGACAGCCCCCAACGCATGCGTAAACGAGTGGCCATGGGGTCTACAGAGTAAAACGCCATGCCAAGGATGTGGACATTGACATCAGGAAAGCAAAGGCAGAGCCCGTCGCTTGCATTGTCATGATTTTTGGTCGAAAAGTTTGTCGTGGACGACGGATGAAATAGAGCGCGAAAATGGCGTTTTTTGTCGGTCGCGTCGTGATTTGCGTGGGGTAATTTTGCGATAAAGGGTATTTTATGTTGCGATAAAGGGTATATCGCGATGCGATTAAGCGTTAATCGCATCATGATAAAGGGTATATCGCAACGCGATAAAGGGTATTCTTTGATGAAAAGTATTTACTTTTTAGACCAAATAAAATCCTAAATTTTATAAACGCCTAATTATCAACCGATTATGAAAAGTGCCGAAAATTCGCGTATTTCGGCCAAAAGATTTTGAAGTTGAAAATAACGTCTGTTTTTTTATATATATTGTCCGCTTTATTCCACGGTGTGCGCCTTGAATGTAAACCGATATAAACCCCAGGGGTGCGGGAAGCCCTGGCCATAAACCGAATGAAACCGCTCACGCAGTAGGACTGCAAACTGAATGAAACCGCTCAAGCATGTCTCGCAGGGCGTGCTGTTTTACCCTCCGTGGACAGGGACCGATGAATGGCGTGAGCGGTTTAACTGGGTTTGCATTCCAACCATTGGTCTTGTAACGCCAAATTCCGGAAGAGCCTCTTTTTTCAGGCAAAGTTCGCATGTTAATGGGATATGTACAAGACGGCTGATTTCGGATGGTTACGTCTTTTACATCCTATATTTATTAGGCGAAAGCCCTTCATGCTTTTTTTCAATTTGTAAAATCTTGCGGTTGTTGGTTGGCTGTAGGCAACCAGCGCATAAAAAAAGGATGGCCACTTGGCCATCCTTCATTTGTTCCAAAAACGGTATGTGATGTCTTCAAACTCATCCTCACCGACGCGCTTGTAGAGGCGTTGGTTGGTAGTCTTGTCCTTCAGGCCTCCGAGATGGCGGATGTAAGGACCCAGCTTGATATAATCGAAATGGCGCTTGTCGATGTCTGGCGACAGGCGGATGCGTCCGCTATACCAGGCTGTCTTGATGTCAGGATGGTGCGTGTGAAGCCATGCCGCCATCCGGTCGACAGAAGCCGGGTCGGCATCGCCTCCCATCAGGCTGACGCAAGTCACCATGCCGTCGTTGCGCTGAATCAGCGCCTCCAGCGCCTCGGGTGTCAAGGGCTCTCCGATGTCGTCCCAGAGATAACTGCTGTGGCAACCAGGACAGTGACAGGGACACCCCGAAAGGTTGATGGCCAGGGTCGTCTCGTCAGGTATCTCCTGAAAGACGATCTCCGTGTTCACAAATTTGATCATGACATGTCGAATCGGAGGGCTGTCCGATCACTTGACCACCTCCTCACGCTTCTTGCCCAACTGTATCTTGGATGTCTGCGGCATGCGGTCGACACCCGCGTAGAAACGGCGGTGAGCCTCCTTCTGGCGAGCCTCCGAGAAGTTGGACACACGCTTCAGGTATCCGATGATGCGGGTGAGATAATCCACATTCTTTGAGTGGCAGACGGGGCACTCCTTGAGATAACGCTTGTCGATGTGTCCGCAGTCGTTGCACAGGGTGTTGGGAATGTTGTAGGTGAAGTAGTTGCATCCCTCCTTGGCGGCCACGCGGAAGAGCTGGCGATACTGGGCCTGTGACAGGTGCTCCTCCAGGTTCATGTGCAGGGCCGATCCACCCGTGAGGTGCTCGATGTAGGGCGCGCCATGAAGTTTAAACTTGTCGATGATCGAAAGCGAGTCGTCCTCGACCACGTAGAAGTAACTGTTGTAGCAGTCGCGCGGCACGAAATAGCCATCCTCGCGGTCCCACTTGGCGTGCTTCACGCCCACGTTCTCTGCCGGGATCATCTCACAGTTGAACATGGCCTCCTTGGAACGGTACTGCTTGTTGTATTTCTCGACCAAAGAGAGGATGCCCTGCACAAAGTGGAGGTAGTCGTCATTAGGCGTGATCTTCAGGCCCATGAACTCGGCAGCCTCCACCAGTCCGTTGATGCCGATGGTGAGGTATTGGCGGTTGATGTTGATGTATCCTGCATCGAAGAGGGGCAGCATGCCATGCTTCTGGAGTTCCTTCAGGTTCTCGTTGTAGGCCAGTTGCACCTTGTGGCAGAGATCGATGACCTCAGAGAGGTACTGCTTGTAGTCCTGTTTGTTGTTGACGGCATACTGCACGCAACGGTTGAGGTTGATGGTCAGCACGCTCTTGGAGCCTGTCGACACGCCTCCCGCGCCCAGTGTATAGCTGAAGCCGTTATCCTGGATCTCGTTGCGCAGACGGCAGCAGCTCGACAGCGAGTCGGCATTGTCAGAGAGATAGGTGAAGAAACTATGGCCCTTGGCATACATCTCCGCAGCGAAGTCGCCCCACTCCTTATCCTTGCAGTCGCCATTCTCGGTGAGCATGGCCATGGTCTCCACGGGGAACGTGAGCACGGTCTTGGTGCGCTCCTGGTTGAACCACATCATGAAGCGCTTCTGCAGCCAGTCGACCCCTTCCCAATGGGGCTGTGAGCCGTCGGGGAAGAAGAAATTGCCAAAGAGCGAATCGAAGTAATAGCGGTCATAATAGCTGATGTTCCAAAACACCGCCTGGTAGTTGCGTGCGCCTGTGGGCTGGTTGAGCGAATAGACAATCTGCTCAAAACAGTCGGTGATGACCTTGTCGATGGTGCGCTTCTTCAGGCTGAGGTCCACCACCTCGTCTGCTCGCTTGAAATAGTCCTGGCCGTATTCCTTCTCGATAAAATAGTTCATGTACATCAGGAATTCGGGCGTGGCGCATGCACCGGCCAACATGGAACTGACCATGAAGACCATGTTGATGAACCCACCGCAGAACGACTTGAGGTTGGTGGGAGCCGTGGAGTTGCCACCGATGCTGGTCGTGCCGCCGATGAGCCAGGGGTACATGGTGATGGATGCACAATAGTTGGCCAGGTTGGTCTCATCGTTCTTGTATATGAAATGGTGCGTCAACTTATCAAGATACTCGTCGGCCAGGGCCTTGCCATACATTTTCTTGATGCGCACGGTGAGCAGGCGACGGTTGAGACGGATGAAGCTTGACTTGGGCAGCTCGCCGATCAGCGTGGCGATGTTCTTGTGCTCCACGTTGGCGTTGGCGTCAAACTTCGAACCCGTGGCGGCGTTCTCGGCCTCCATGTAGTCGGAAAGGAACTTCAGCTTCTCCAGCGTCTCGCGGTCTTCCTGATGCTCCTGGCGGTAAAGGATGAACGACTTGGCCACCTTATAGTAGCCTTCCTTCATCAGAGACACCTCCACTTGGTTTTGAATGTCTTCCACGCGCACACCATCATGTATGTCGAGATGGCTGAGTATTTTGGACACGGAGCCCAAATCAATGGATTCATTACAAGCATTGAATGCTTTCAAAACCGCATTCATGATCTTGTCGAGAGAGAAACTATCTTTCGATCCGTCACGCTTGGTGATCGTAAAGTTCTTGATTTCCATGCTTTTATCTAAAGTCTTTTGTTCTTGATGTTACTCTTTTTGGAAAACTTTTCGTGTTTTTCGCCTTGGAAAGTTTTCCAAAACGGACAACTTCGATCAGATTTTCGGTTGATGATTTTACTGTGTTTAGTAATTTTTTCTCTCTGCAAAGATAATCAAAATAACCTTAGATCACTGCTGAGAGAGTTGTCTATTTTGTCTCCTTTTACAAATTTTAATGATTGTTTTACTACAAAATCAAGCAACGAAACTTGAGCCTTACGCAAGGTAATATTTGATTATCATAAGGTTATGGAAGGCCGCAATAGGGTTGTAGTGCAACCTGTCACATTTTACGATTGATCACTCCGAGATAGCAATTAGCATGTCAACACGCCTACACAAAGGACCGAGCATATGGTGATACGACCTAAACGAAGAGGGATCCTGGCGGAAAAGGCGAAGCACCGACAGAACAAACAAAGAAAAGAGAAGAATAAAAAAAGTCACTCCACCTGCACCTTATTATATAGGATGACACCACCTACGGGTACCCGCTCATATCGGAGGTATCACATGCGACAAGCAATGAACAACCTCCAAGTGAGCAGCGGTAACATCTGTTGCGTTCATCCGACAGGGAGGATAGGTAGGCGAGATAGCCGAGATAGGCGCAGCCCGTGCAGACTTTTGCGGGCAACAGGGTAGAATTAGCAATTTATTTATTAACTTTGCAGTAGAACCAAACAAAGGACAAATGAGGAAACTGTTTTCTTTCATCATCATACCATTTCTCATTGCCGCCACTACGGGCTGCAAAGAGAAAAAAGACCAGCAGGTGATCATCATCAAGAAGCCGAAGGTGGTGAAGGCGGAGAAGCCACAGAGCATGGGCAACCAGAAGCAATCGACACCCGTGACATGGATGGGCAGCCACTACACGGTGGAGATACAGAGACTGTCGGTCGACTCGCTACCACTCGCCACTGACGGGGTGAAACGCTATTACGACAACAGCATCACAGTAAACATCGTAAGAGCCGATGGCACAACATTCTTCAACCACAAGTTTCTGAAGAGCGAGTTTAAGAATTATGTCGACGCCAACTACTACGAAGGTGGCGCGCTGCTCGGCGTGGCCTACGAGAAAACGCAAGGCACCCAACTGCTGCTGGGCGCCAGTGTGGGCAGCCCCGACAAGGCAAGCGATGAGTATGTGCCCCTGATCATCAAGGTGGACAATTTCGGACACTACTCCATCGAGAAAGACACGAAGGCGGATGTCAACTCCATGAGAAATGAGCCTGACACGGAAGACGAATAAGGCGCGCACAGACCTGCCGGCCCTTGAAGTCCCAAAGGGATGAAGGGCGCAGTAAAACAAGACAAACAACAAGCCAAGGCGGGCGAAGAATCAACGTTGATTCTTCGCCCGCCTTGGCATTACATCGAGATGTTCAACGCTCCGGGCGCGTCAGTTCCGCGTAAGCCTCGTCGAAAGCACGAGGATGTGTGGCTGTGAAACAGACATTGACCAAGCAGTTGGCCAGCATCTCCGCATCATTTAAGTCTACTCCCCGTTCACGCGAGAGGTCCTTGCCGAGGCACACTTCCCACGTGCAACGGAAGTCGGCGTCGGCCGCTCCCATATAGGAATCGCCTGAGTTGTCATCGCGGATCAACTTGTAGCGGATGCTCTTCTTGGACATCACCGGGCGCATCTTGCGCAGGAGGTCATAAGCCTGCTGCAACGGCTTGCGATACTTGGATGTTCCGGGAAACATGTTGGAAATCTCAGGCATGATCTCGTCAAAATCGTATGCCTGAATAAGTTCGTATAATTTCATGCGTGAAAAGAATAAAAAACGGTAATGCCGAGACACACATCGTCCGCTCAGCATCACCGTTGATCGTTTACTTAAAACTTGGCCATCTTGATGGCGTCCACCGCACACTCGTCCCCTTTGTTGCCCAACTTGCCCCCGCAGCGGTCTTGAGCCTGCTGCAAGGTGTCGGTGGTGAGGAGCCCATAGATGACAGGAATGTTCTGCACCGCATTGAGATGGGCGATGCCATAGGTCACACCCTGGCAGATGTAGTCAAAATGGGGTGTCTCACCACGAATGACACTACCGAGGATGATGATGGCATCAAAGCCGTCGTCCTTACACATCTGCTGTGCGCCGTACACCAGCTCAAAGCTACCTGGCACCGTCTTAATGTGGATGTTCTCCTGCAAGGCACCATGCTTTTCCAAGGTCCTCACGGCTCCGTCGAGCAAAGCACCCGTTATCTCACTGTTCCACTCAGCCACCACGATGCCGAAGCACATGTTGCTGGCATCGGGAACCTTATCGAAATCGTAGTCAGAAAGATGATGAAGAGCAGTAGCCATGTCGATTACTTTGTGGTTCTCTCGATGTACTTGTCGATCTCGTTGCTCTGCACGAGGACCGAGTTGACGTACTTCTTCTTGATATCCTGATAGACCTTCAATGCCTCATCCGTCTTGCCCTGGCTCTCAAGAAGCTCACCTGCCTGCAGGAGGAACGTGGGCGACAGGCTGTTGTTGGTGCCGTTATTCGCCTTGCTGTCAGCCTTGGAGGCAGCATCCTTGAGCTTGCTCACGGCCTTGTCGACCTGGCCCACAGCAGCGTAGGCATTGCCAAGGGCAGCAACAGCAGCTGGGCTCACCATGGCATCGTCAGAGGGAGAATACTTCTCGAGATACTTCACGGCCTCCTTGGCCTGTCCCAGATGATAGTAACTCAAGCCAGCATAGAGGTTGGCGAGGTTACCAGCGTCGGTGCTTCCGTAGTCACTTGCGATCTTAACGAAGCCAGTGTAACCGGCACCATCGCCATTGAGAGCCTTGTCAAACTGCTCAGCATTGAAGTACTCTTGGCCACGAGCCAAAGCTGTGCTGGCCTTTTCGGCACGAGGACCGCCGATAAACGTAGTGTAGCAGAACCAAGCCACGACAACCACGAGAACAGCGACGACAGCGCCTAAGATAACATTGCGATGCTTGGTGAAGAACACTTCAGACTTTCCTGCAGCATCAAATGTTGCATTTTCGTTTTTGTTTGCCATTATTTTGATTGTTTTATTATTATCACGATTTAGTCGCAAAATTACCACTTTTCTCTCAGATATTGAAATTTATTCCATTCTTTTTTCGTTTTTCATACCCAAAACTCGTAACTTTGCATCATCCAAGGGCAAGCACGGACAGGCTCATTGGCCACATTAACGATTGCGATGCATCATGATACTCAGCCAAATATCCATCATCAACTATAAAAACATACGGGCGGCCAATCTCTCATTTTCACCCAATGTCAACTGCCTCATCGGGCACAACGGGGAGGGAAAGACCAACCTGCTTGACGCCATCTATTACCTTTCGTTCTGCCATTCCAGCTTCACCAGCATAGACAGCCAAGTCATCACGCATGACCAGGACTTCTTTGTCATTGAAGGCAACTACCTCTCGGAGAGCGGCGACACGGAAGCCATCTACGCCGGCATGAAGCGCGGCACTCGGAAACACTTCCGCAGGAACAAGAAAGAATACAAGAAGTTCTCACAGCACATTGGCCTCATACCCCTCATCTTCGTGTCGCCACGCGACACGATTCTCGTGGACGGCGGAGGAGAAGAACGCAGGCGGCTGATGGACATCGTCATCTCACAGTACGACAAGCGATACCTGGAAGCACTCAACAGTTACAACAAGGCGCTTCAGCAACGCAACGCCCTGCTCAAGATGGAGCAAGAGCCCGACCCTTCTCTCATGGACATCTGGGAGACGGAGATGGCCAGGCAAGGACAGGTGGTGTTTGATAAGCGGACAGCCTTCGTGGAGGAATTCATCCCAGTGTTCCAACAGATTTACCAAAAGATTTCGGGCGAAAAGGAAACGGTGACACTACGCTATGTGTCACATGGCCAACGGGGTGACCTGCTTGACGTGATCCAGCGCGACAGGCTGAAAGACCGCGCGGTCGGTTACAGCTTGCACGGCATACACCGCGACGACCTGGAGATGCTGGTCGGCGACTATCCCATGAAACGGGAGGGAAGCCAAGGGCAGACCAAGACCTACGTGATGGCCTTGAAGCTGGCGCAGTTTGACTTCCTGAGGCGCACAGCCTCGCAGACCACACCGCTCCTGCTGCTCGACGACATCTTCGACAAGCTCGACGCGCAGCGCGTGGAACACATCATCGGCATGGTATCGGGCGGAACCTTCGGGCAAATATTCATCACCGACACCAACCGTGACCATCTCGACGAGATACTCAGCCACAGCGGCAAGGACTACCGCCTCTTCCAAGTGGAAAACGGGGAGTTTGCCCAGCTGTAGACACCACCGCACAGCCGCTTATGCCGGCTGGCGGCAAGAGACAAGCATACCACAACAGGTAGACTGACGACAAGAGACGGGCGATGCGCCCGACCAAACTGACGGAAAGTCAATTGGTAATCAAAACCTTATCAAGAAGAAACCATGTTCAGAAAAGAAGTGAAGCCCATCAGCGAACTGTTGTCGCAATACTTGCGGCGACAAGGCATGGAGACCCCACTGATGCAACGGAGGGTCGTCGACTTGTGGGACACCCTCCTGGGACCGACCATCTCGCAATACACCAGCGAGAAATTCATCAAGAACCAGGTGTTGTATGTCAAGATACTCAACCCAGCGTTGCGCCAAGACCTGAACATGATGCGTTCGCAACTGGTGAAACGCCTCAACGACGCTGTGGGCTCGCAGATCATAACGGATGTGAGAATATACTGATCCCCAAGAGAACGGTCCGTCGGACGGCACGGCCCGTCACGTCACCCCAACTCTCATACCACAACAAGCGGCAACTTATGGCCTCAACCATAAGTTGCCGCTTGTCATATTGTCATGTGCACGAAAGGTATGGCAGGAAGGCCATAGGTCCCGTGTCGCATGGCGGAGAAGAGACGAGGCATCGCATAGCCGGCCCCGGCACCTTAGGCATGCAAGAGCGTTCGGCCTCCCAGGCGGATGCGGTTGTCAAACATCCCGCGATCGACCATGGCCACCTTGCCCTTCTTCCCCTTCACCTTTTGCGGTGCCTTGGGAAATGCCGCCCCATTGCGCATGACACGAAGAGCCGCATTGATGACAGGATCCCCCTGGTTGATATACTCGGTCCAGGCCTGCTCGTCCATCATGTTGTAGATGATGCGGCTATCGATGTAACGCTCCAACAGGGTGTGGCTCCGTTTGATCAACAAGTTGCGGCGCTTCAAGCCATGGCTGTTGGCATAGTTGACAAACTGCTCCACGGTGTTCTGTTGCTTCAGATACTTAGCCAAGTCGAGCATCTCACGGAAATCTTTCATCTTCTGCCGATTGTTGTCCGTGTAGTTGAAAGCAAACTGAAGGATCAGTCCGCTCACAGCCGCCTGCTTGTAATAGGATGTCACTCCAGAGGTATCCTCAGGCACGAAGATGTCAGGCGTGATGCCTCCACCGCCATACACCACTCTGCCGATGCCCGTGTGATAAGGCTTTCCCGTGTGCTTGATGCTGTCTTGCGAGAAGAACTCGCCATGCTCATAACGCGAGATGAGATCCTGCTCATAATTGGGGTCCTCGCCATTGGTATACGGCTTCTGGATGCAGCGGCCCGAAGGCGTGAAATAACGCGCAATGGTCAGGCGGATCATGCTACCGTCGGGGAAAGGAATCTGCTGCTGCACAAGGCCCTTGCCAAATGAGCGGCGGCCGATGATTGTTGCCCGGTCGTTGTCCTGCATGGCTCCGGCGAATATCTCCGATGAAGAAGCCGACCCCTCATTGATGAGCACCACCAGCGGGATGTTCTGATAAGCGCCATGCCCGTCCGAACGATATTCCTTGCGAGGCGACTTGCGTCCTTCGGTATAGACAATGAGCTTCTTGCCAGGCAAGAACTCATTGGCCATCTGAACCGCACTTTGCAGATAGCCGCCCGTGTTGTCACGGAGGTCAATGACCAGACTGGAGAAGCCCTCCTGCTGAAGGCTGGCCAATGCGATGAGAAGCTCCGGATAAGTCTTCTCACCAAAGTTCTTCACCTTGATGTAGCCCGTGTTGTCATCGAGCATGTAAGCTGCCGTAATGGTCTTGGTGGGTATCTCGCCACGAGTCACCTCATAGGTGATGGGCTTGACGTGTCCATAACGGAGCACCCCCAGCTTGACCTTCGACCCCTGCTCGCCCTTGAGACGGTGCATGGCCTCCTCGTTGGTCACCTGCGGTCCCACAAACTTCTTGCCATCCACATACACGATCTTGTCACCAGCCAAGATGCCCGCCTTCTCAGCAGGACCGTTCTTGATGACGTTTTGCACATGGATGGTGTCCTCACGGATGGTGAACTCAATGCCAACCCCCGAGAACGAGCCACGCAGATCATCGTCGGCCGCCTGCACGTCCTTGGCGCTGATATATACAGAATGCGGGTCAAGTTCAGCCAGAATCTGCGGGATGGCCTTTTCCACCAGGGAATCTATGTCGACCTTGTCCACATACTGGTCGTCGATGATACGCAGCAAGTTGTTCAGGCGGTTGCTGCCATTGTTGATGACCGTCAGCCTGTTGCCCGAGAAGTGGTTGGCATAGAACGAGCCTATCACGATACCCACCACCACACTGATGGCCATCAGCAGCGGCATGAGCCTGTTTTTCTTATCGTTTATCATATTCACAATCCTCATTTAGTGTTGTTCGGACGGAGTGATCTCCAGGAAGACGAGCTCGATGCCCGCCCTTTGCAGGAGACGTATTCCGTCGTCAAGCCTGTACTTCTCACCATAGACCACACGCTTGATGCCCGCCTGAATGATGAGCTTGGCACACTCGATGCAGGGCGACGCCGTGACATAAAGCGTCGACCCGTCGCTGTTGTTGCTCGAGCGGGCCAGTTTGGTGATGGCGTTGGCTTCCGCGTGTAGCACATAGGGCTTGGTGATGTTGTTGTCGTCCTCACATACATTCTCAAAGCCGCTGGGCGTACCATTGTATCCGTCGCTGATGATCATCTTGTCCTTCACGACGAGGGCGCCCACCTTGCGGCGTTTGCAGTAGGAGTTCTCCGCCCAGATGTGCGCCATGCGGAGGTAGCGCTCATCGAGCTTGTGTTGCTTATCGCTTGATTCCATTTCGTTTGAGTAGAGCTTCTATGGTCGGTTCCTGCCCACGGAAACGCTTGTAGAGCGTCATGGGATGCTCCGTTCCACCCTTTGAGAGGATGTCATCGCGGAAGCGCTGTGCAGTCTCACGGTCGAAGATGCCGTTGCGCAGGAACACACTGAAGGCGTCGGCGTCGAGCACCTCAGCCCACTTGTAACTATAGTATCCGGCCGCATAGCCTCCCGACATGATGTGTGAGAACTGCGTGGTCATGCACGTCTCTGGCAGTTGAGGCGTGATGATGGCGCGTTCCCAAGCTTTCTTCTCGAAGGGGATGATGTCGGCCGAGAACGGTTTGTCTTGCGTATAATAGGCCATGTCGAGCAATCCGAAGCTCACCTGGCGCAAGCACGACAACGCCACATTATAGTTGCGGCTCTCGCGGATGCGGTCGATGAGCTCGTCGGGGATGGGTTCTCCCGTCTGGTAATGGAAGGCGAAGGTGCGCAGGAAATCCTTCTCGACAGCATAGTTCTCCATGAACTGCGAGGGCATCTCCACGAAATCCCACCACACATTGGTGCCCGAGAGGCTTTCGAAGCGTGTGTTGGCAAACATGCCATGGAGCGAATGGCCAAACTCATGAAGGAAAGTCTCCACCTCGCCCAGTGTCAGCAGGGCAGGCTTGCTCTCTGTGGGCTTGGTGAAATTCATCACCACACTGGCATGGGGACGCACATTCTTACCGCTCTTGGTGATGTATTGCTCCTGAAACTCTGTCATCCACGCGCCGCCCTGCTTGCCCTTGCGGGGATGGAAGTCGGCATAGAAGACGGCCAGATAGCTGCCATCACGGTCGAACACCTCATAGGCTTTCACGTCCGGATGATACACGGGGATGTCCTTGTTCTCCTTGAACGTGATGCCGTAGAGCTTGTTGGCCAGGCCAAACACGCCGTCGATCACCCGGTCAAGCCGGAAGTATGGGCGAAGCATCTCCGAGTCGAGATTGTATCGTTCCATCTGCACCTTGTGCGAGTAGTAGCTCACATCCCAAGGCTGGAGCACGAAACCGTCGCCCTCCATTTCCTTCGCCTTGCGCTCTATGGCCTTCTGCTCCTCGATGGCAGTAGGCTTGTAGGCATCGATGAGGTCGTTGAGCAGTTTGTAGACATTGGCGGCATTGGACGCCATGCGATGCTTGAGCACATAGTCGGCGTATGTATGGAAGCCCAACAACTGCGCCAACTCACGACGCAGATTGACCAGACGCTTGCAAATCTCAAGGTTGGAGGTCTCCGTGTCCGGATGGGCGCATTCCGTGTTGCGCGCCATGTAAAGCTGCTTGCGGAGCTCCCTGCGGTCCGAATAAGTCATGAAGGGCGAATAGCTCGCATAGTCGAGCGTGAACACCCAACCTTCCAGGCCTTTCTCCTTGGCGGCGCCAGCGGCGGCATCCAGGGCCGTCTCGGGCAGACCGCTCAAGTCTGCCTTGTCGGTGATGTGGAGCGTATAGGCCTTGGTCTCCTTCAGCAGGTTTTGCGAGAACTGCAACGTGAGCAACCCCGCCTCCTCCGTCAACTTTCTGAATTGCTCCTTACCGGCCTCGTCGAGCAGCGCCCCACTTCTGACAAATCCGTCGTACTCCTTGTCAAGCAACATCTGCTCCTCCGGCGTGAGGTCACGATGGTGCTCATAGACATGCTTGACTCGCTCAAAGAGTTTAGGGTTGAGGATGACATCATTGCCATGCTTGGTGAGAATGGGACTGAGCTTCTGCGCCAGGGCCTCCATCTCATCGTTGGTCTCAGCGCTCATGAGGCACGAGAAAACAGTGGACACGCGATCGAGCAGGTCATAATAATGCTCGCCCTTGCTGTCATCAGTGACGGCAATGGTATTGTCGAATGTGGGCTCGTCGGGATTGTTCACGATCTTGGCTATCTGCTCGTCGTCGCGGCGTATGCCCTCCATGAAGGCAGGCTCGAAATCCTCAAAACGAATCTTGTCGAAAGGCACGGTGTCATGGGGCGTGCCATAGGGTTCCATGAACGGATTCTTGCGTTCTTGACTCTCAATCATGTTTATGCGTCTGTTTTCTCTCAATATTCCATGCAAAGGTAGCAAAAAGTGAGCAAACGGATGAGCGGAATAAGCATAATTTAACTTTGACCGCAAGAAAAAAGGCAATTATGTCAAGTTCTCGAGTGCGGGCACGTCTATACGGCCCCTGTGGAGGGTCAGCAGGCCACGGTCCTGCAATACCCTGAGACACCCGGACACTTGGCGCTGTCCCTCATTGAGGTCCTGCGCCAAGCGTTCCTTCTTGACGCGAAAGACCTTCTTGCCCGTGCGCAAGAAGCAATGGTCGGACAAGTAACGGACCACGCGCTCCTCCAGACTGCGCGGAGGACAGCGCCACGCCTTGCCGTTCTCTTTCTGCAAGGTGGTGGAGATGAGGTTGATGAGGTTGAGGCGGAAGATCAGCGAGACGGACGTCAGCCGGAGGGCTTCCTTCTTGTCGATGCTGATCAAGCTGCAAGGCGTGAGGGCCTGATAGGTATGGGTGAAACGTTGGTGCAAGCCAAAAGCACACTCGGGCTGCAACACGTGGCACCCCGAGAGCTCCTCCTCGACGGTCAGGGCATGGTCGTCGGAAACTGTCGACATGCGCAAAGAGCCTTCCACAAGGATGACCAGCCGCCCGCAGCGGTCGCCGTCGGAGACCACCCGCTCGCCCTCCTCAACCTTGCGAAAGAGCAAGCGCGTCTCTCCGACTATTCCTTCAAGCTCCGTCATGCTCATGCCCGTGAAGAGCGGGATCATCAGAAGCTTGTCATAGACTCCTATCCGTCCCATGGCGACGAGGGGGTTACCGGTTGTCCAATATCTTGCTCTTCATCGACGGTGAATACCACACCCTGTTGTTGCCGCGGCTGTCCGCATAGATGAAATAGACCATCAGCTCAGGGTGCTTGCGCAAGATCTGCTTGGCGCCATCGAGCCCCATGACCATGAAAGCGGTGGCATAAGCGTCGGCCTCGGCACACTGGTCGGTGATGACCGTGGCCGAGAGGATGTTGTGCTGTACGGGATAACCGGTCTTGGGGTCAATGGTGTGTGCATACTTCTTGCCCCCCTTGTAGTAGAAATTCCGGTAATTACCGCTGGTCGCCATCGCCTTGTCGGTGACGTTGAGCACGGTCTGCAACTCGTTGTTGGTCTGCGTGGAGTCGTCAGAAGGCTTGGTGACGCCAATCCTCCAGGGCACCCGCTGGTCGTTGATGCCACTGGTGACCACCTCGCCGCCTATCTCAACCATGAAGTTCTGGATGCCCTTGGCGCGCAAGTAACGCGCCACCACGTCGGCCCCATAGCCCTTGGCGATGGCCGAGCAGTCGAGCATGATGCGCGGGTCGCGCTTGACCACCCGCCCGTTGGTGAGCTGCACCTTCTCGTAGCCGATGAGCTGGCGCAGCGAATCGATCACCTGCGTGGTAGGCTCCACGCCCTTCTTGAAGCCGAATCCCCACTCGTTGACCAGCGGCGCGACCGTGATGTCAAACGCGCCGTGGGTCTCCTGGGAGACCGACTGCGCCAGGCGGAACACATACGTGAACATATCGTTCAAGGCGACAGGCTCGTTGCGGTTGACGCGTGAGATGAGCGACGCCCTGTTGAACGTCGACAACGCATCGTCGACCTTGCGCATCTCCGCCTCAATGCCCTGCTGCAGATTCTCGTCACTCTGGTAGGTGACATGGTAGACAGTGCCGAAGATGAAGCCCTCGTCGTGCTGGAAGGGCATGGTGCGCTGCTGGCGGATGATCAGCACGGTGCCTATGATGAGCAGGAGGAGAAAGGCCACCTGCCAAATGGTTTTTCTTTTCTTGGACATGTAAAATCAGAATTCGTATATGATATTGAAGGTGCCGCTGATGCGCGACGACCCTTGCTTGCCGTAACCGGGCACATACCACACATTGCCCATCATGCCATTGTCATAGTGGACGCGGCGCCGGTAACGCGCCGTCCACCCGAGCCTGAAGGGCCCGGCTATCTTGGCATCGACCCCCACAAGAAACTCCAGCCAATGGTAGTTGGCCTTCACGCCATGGGCAGCGAACGGCACCTCTCCACCCCACACAGGGTCAGTGACGGCCGGGCGCTCGATGTCGCACTTGAAATAGGTCAGGGCATAACGCGCTCCGAGGTAGACGCGATAGTCGTCGTGCTTGTTCTTCATGAGATTGAAGTCGCAACCCACCTTGCCGTAAGGCGCCGATGTCCTGTAGCTCAGCGACGTGGCGTCATCAGTGTGGTCAGCCCTGCCGTAGCCCACCTCTGCCACGGGGAAATACTTGTCCTTGAAGTTGACGCGCACGCCAGCCTCATACTGCCCATAGTCGGACACGGCCTTTTGGATGGGGCCAATGATGTCGACCATGACCTCCACGCCACGGAAGAAGGGTATGGAGTCGTCAATCTGCTTCATGCGCATCTTCTCCAGCATTGCCTTGCTGCGCGACGACTGCGCCTGTAAGCCCAAGGGCAAGGCGAGGAGCAGCAGACTAAAGACGATACTCCTTGAAATAAATGTGGAAATGCTGTTGTGTGGCATCATAGTTGACCTCCTTGTGATTGATGACGATGGAGTCGATGGCGTGGCGTGTGTACCTGACGCCTGTGATGACGTGGAAATAGGCCACGCCACAGTCTACCGACTCGAAATGGGGCACGTTGGTCTTTGTCACCCAGACGGTGTCGAGCAGCGAGTTGGTCCGGAAGAAGAGCTCGTCGACATCATGGCCATAGCTCATGGGCAGCAGAAAGCTGTCGGTGTTGAGCTGCCGGTTGATGAGCACCGTGTCCGCACCTTCGGACCGGGCGGTAGAGATGGTGAGGGTGTCGGGCAGGGTCTTGACGGCACCCATGAGCTTATAATTGGCGTAGACCTTGTTGCTCAGCGGGCAGTCGACCGACGAACACGCCGACAACGCCCATCCCACGGCAAGGGCCACCAGGGCGCCCCACCCTTTCAGGCGGAAGTCCCAACGCTGATACTGTTGCATGTGATTGCGGTTCATGTCATGCTGTCCGTTAGTGGGTATTCGTCAGATGGTCTGCTCGATCTGATAGTCATTACGGTTGGGGTTCTGCCGACTGATCAGGTCGCCCAGGAAACCGGCGAGGAACAGTTGCATGCCGAGAATCATGCCCACGAGGAAGACAAAGAACCAAGCCGACGAGGCCAACGGGCCATAGATGTGCTGGCTGAGCTCGATGGCCTTGCCTACCCCCATGATGACCAGGGCCACAAAGCTGATGAAGAACATGATGCTGCCCAGGAATCCGAAGAAGTGCATGGGTTTCTTGCCGAAGTTGGTGAGGAACCAGAGCGTCATCAGGTCGAGATAGCCGTTGAAGAATCGGTTGATACCGAACTTCGACTTTCCGAACTTGCGCGCCTGGTGGTGCACCACCTTCTCGCCGATCTTCGTGAAGCCGGCGTTCTTGGCCAGGTAGGGGATGTAGCGGTGCATCTCTCCGTAGACCTCAATGTTCTTGACCACCTCGCGGCGGTAAGCCTTCAGGCCACAGTTGAAGTCGTGGAGGTTGTGGATGCCCGATATCTTGCGTGCGGTGGCGTTGAAGAGCTTTGTGGGCAGGGTCTTGGTGAGCGGGTCATAGCGCTTCTGCTTATAGCCCGACACCAAGTCGTAGTGCTCCTCGGTAATCATCTTGTAGAGTGCGGGTATCTCGTCGGGCGAGTCTTGCAGGTCGGCGTCCATGGTGATGACCACATCTCCACTGGCACGCTCAAAGCCACAGTAGAGCGCCGGGCTCTTGCCGTAATTGCGACGGAACTTGATGCCCTTGACATGGGGGTCCTTGGCCGAGAGGCCCTCGATGACCTCCCATGAGTGGTCGGTGGAACCATCGTTGACGAATATGATCTCGTAAGAGAAGTGGTTGGCCACCATGACACGCTGGATCCAGGCGTGGAGCTCGGGCAACGACTCCTCCTCATTAAACAGGGGTACTACTACAGAAATATCCATTTTCATTGTTATTTTTTCTTGCAGACAAGGGCCACAGGCACACTGAGCACCAAGCCCATAAAGATGTTTTGCATCATGAACATGAATGCCAACTGGATAGGTGGCAACGCGCCTACGAGCGTGACGGCATCCTCCAGCTCCTTCACCGACATGCCATTTTGGGCGTAAGCCTCCTTGAGCACCTTCACGTTGTCCATCAAGTTGGAGAGAAAGGCACCCTGGTCAAGAAAGCGGAAATAGAGATATTGCGCCAGCGCAAAGATGATCGAAGCGTAGAAGAATGTCAGCACACTGAAGGCAAACGAACGCCGAAAGGAGATGTGGCCGTCCAAAGCAAAGTTGCGGAAACGGCACAGCAGCCAGCCTACCAGAAAAGGTGTGGCCATGGCCAAAAGGCTGCCCCATGGGCTCTGCGACGCAAACATCATGACCGCAAAACTGGCAAGCCACAACAACGAGAGAAACACTCCGCCCTGACGGGCGAATGCCTTCACCTGGACAATGGAAACAACATCTATCATAATTGGTGCAAAGTTACGTAAAAATCCCTATAAAGCGACACTTTCCCATCAAAAAGAAAAGTCGGAATGTGTTAACGCATCTTAAAAATGGTAGTCCTTTGATGATGTTTCGGCGAAAAGTGTTATCTTTGCAGTCGCTTTGCAAGAGGAACGGTAACGCGACGCTTGCAAGAACGAGAAATGGGCAAGTCTCTTACGGCCAGCTCCCTCGGAATCCCCCCAGGACGGGAACGTAGCAAGGGTACGAGGTTGTAGCGGCGCGATAAGAATCGCTTGCCCACCTTCGTTTTTATACCTTTCGCATTCAGAAAGGCCTTTCCCTACTCCATGACACGCAGGCATGAGAATTTAGATGGGTTCCATAAACCTATACGCTTCAACCATGCATTTCTTGCAATCGTATTGCTCCACTCGCAACATGAATCAGCGACGGTACGAACACAAGCCATACAAAAGCTCTCCCGGAATTTGGAGTGACGAGACCCATGGCTGGAATGTAAACCCCAAAATTCCGGAAGAGCCTCATTTTTGCAGTTTGCGATCCTACTGCGTGAGCGGTTAAATTCGGTTTATGGCCAGGGGTGCGGGAAGGCGGCGGCAGCCGCCATGCGGATGTTTGCGGCATGGGCCGTGAGCCTGCTCACAAGGCCAAGGACGCAAACAGTAGCATGAGCCCGTCAGGCTTCCCGCACCCCTGGGGTTTATATCGTTTTACATTCATCAAGGCGCACTCCATTGAAGAAAGCGGACAATGTATATAAAAAAACAGGCGTTATTTTCAACTTCA
>ERZ808240.434-NODE-434-length-55596-cov-4.809402_pt1 | contig 55596 bp, 43 predicted proteins | sample MGYA00521084_ERZ808240 | MGnify/ENA primary metagenome ERZ808240 (study PRJEB31516, sample SAMN03275571) | gut metagenome | biome: mammalia-associated habitat; material: feces | host: Papio cynocephalus | place: Kenya | collected 2012-08-06 ...
ATGCCAGACTGGCGGATGGCCCCCGTGTGAATGTAGTATTGCCGCCGATCTCATTAAATGGACCGACGATGACGATTCGTAAATTTCCGAAAGAGAAAATGACGATGGAACGCCTGATTGAGGTTGGGGCGTTATCGGAGGATGCGGCAGAGTTCCTTGAGCGGCTGGTGAAAGCCCGGTACAACATCTTCGTATCAGGAGGAACCGGTGCAGGGAAGACTACATTTCTAAATGCATTATCTGATTATATCCCGCAACAGGAACGGGTTATTACGATCGAGGATTCTGCGGAACTACAGTTGAAGAATGTAGTAAATCTCGTTCGGCTGGAAAGTCGGAATTCAAATGTAGAGGGAACGAATGCTGTTACCATCCGGGAGCTTATTAAGTCCAGTCTTCGAATGAGACCGGATCGTGTGATCGTAGGAGAGGTTCGAGATGCGGCTGCCATTGATATGCTTGCGGCTATGAATACCGGGCATGATGGGAGTCTCTCTACCGGACATGCGAATTCTTCCAGAGATATGATCACCCGTCTGGAATCTATGGTGTTAATGGGAATGGAGCTTCCGCTGGAAGCTGTTCGCAGACAGATCGCATCTGCTGTAGATGTCATTATTCATCTTGGAAGACTGAGGGATGGTTCCAGAAAGGTGCTGGAGATTGCCGAGGTGACCGGGATGCGTGAAGGACAGGTAGAACTTCATACGATATATGAGTTTGAGGAGATGGCGGCAGGAGAAGTACAGGAGGTTACAGATATGATTTATGCGGCGGCAGGAACGCTGCCGGGACAAAAGGTTACAGATGGTTTTCAATTGCAAAAGGTTACAGGCAGGTTTCGAGCGCGGGCAGAACTGCTGCATCAGGAGAAGTTCCTGCGAGCCGGAATTCCCTATAAGAGCGTATTATGTGCGGCTGAAAGACCGGAAGGTGCCGGGGCATGAGATTTTCGAAAGAATCTCCGGTAAGATTTCCGGCGGTATTTTCAGAAGAATCTCCGGTAAGGTTTCTGGCGGAAGATTTGGCAGAAAGGAAGAAAGGAATGAACAGACAGGAGGATACAAGAAGAAAAACAGATTACAGAATATACAGACTGTCTCTGACTGAGATGGCGGTATGTTTGATCCTATATCTGGGGCTTGCCGGAATCATTAGCTTTCTATATTACAATTCCCCTTTCCCTATGCTGATTGCAGCGCCGGGAGGCGTGCTGGCACTTCGAATCTTTCGAAGCAGATGTATAGAGAAGCGACAAAAGCAGTTATATGTCGAGTTTAAGGATATGGTGCAGTCGCTTGCGACAAGCATGGGAGCAGGATATGCGTTTGAAAACGCATTTACGGCAGCGTATGAAGAAATGCGCAAGTTATATGGAGATTCCAGTCTTATAGTGAAGGAATTGAAATGGGTGATATGTGGGCTTCGGATGCATGAAGATATAGAATGTCTGCTTCAGGACATGGGAGAGCGTTCCGGGGTTCGCGAGATATCGGAATTTGCGCAGGTTGTTGGCGCAGCGAAACGAACCGGTGGCAACATGGTTCACATTATGAAAGCAACAGCAGCAGATATCAGCCGGAAGATGGAAGTAGAGCTTGAGATACAGACGATGATCGCGGCGAAAAAATATGAACAGAAGATTATGCTGATCGTCCCATTTTTCATTCTTGCATATCTGCGAATCGCAAATGGAAGCTATATACATATTTTGTATGAGAATATAGCAGGCAGATTGATTATGACGATCTGCTTGGCTATAAGTATCCTTTCTGCTGCGTGGAGCAGAAAAATGATCAGGATAGGAGTGTGACGGATGGAGTTACCGGGTGCAAGAAAATTATACAAAAGATATGGACGCTGTCTGGATTGCAGAAAGGTAAGAGCCAGTCTGCGTAAGGTTCATGTAGTATCAGAAGAACGGCTGGAACAGATGTGTGAAGATTATTATACCGGGTTGATCTCCAGAGTTCTTATGGTATTGATCTTAATGATAGTTCTGACAACCGCTGCATGTGTTAAAAATCTCAGACAGGAACAAAAAGTAGTGCTGGATCGTGACTCATATGGCGGAGATGAGAGCAACATGGAATTGCAGACCGAGATCGATGGAGAACAGAAGCGTTTTCATGTTGCTGTACTTCCGGTTATGTATGATGCCGACAGCATAGAGCAGGCATTTGATGCAGGATTTGAATATCTGGATTCAGTGTATCTGGGAGAAAATGAGAGCGCAGACCAGGTAAAGAAGGATCTGAACCTGATCGATGAGATCGAAGATCTCGGACTTGATGTTTCATGGGAGATTGACCGTGATGACTGTGTGGATTTTAAAGGTGCGATTCTGGATGGTGATTATCTGGAACCGGTTCTGGTCAATCTGACGGCGACATTATCGTATGAGGATTTTCAGGCAGTCAGACAGTATCCGGTTCGCATAACCGGGAAAGAGAAGACGAAGACCGAGCAGGTTATAGATCGGCTGAAAGAGCAGATCCGATTCATGCAGCTTCAGTCAAATGACAGCCGGCAGTTAGAGCTTCCGGCTGAACTGGATGGATATTCCATTACGACAAAAAAGGGTGTTCCTTTGCCATTTATAGTGTTCTTATTATGCTTAAGTATTGGTGTTCTTCTGGTTTGTAAGGGATATTCGGATCTTCGTAAGGCAGGACAGAAACGGAATCAGGAACTGGTGCAGGCATATCCATCATTTGTCGATCTGCTGTCCTTGTATATGGGAGCGGGTCTGACAGTAAAAGGAACACTCTTAAAGATCGTTGCCATGACGGATAGTCATATCCTTTCAGAGGAGATCAAATACACGTTGAATGAGATTAGGTCAGGCATACCGGAGACAGAAGGATATTACAGATTGGGAAATAGACTGGAACTCCCTGTCTATCAGAAGATGATGACTCTGCTTTCTCAGAATGTCAGAAAAGGGACAAGAGATATCCTGAATATGCTTGAGGAGGAGGAACTGTCAGCACTTCAGTTGAAGCGGGAGCTGGCGAAGAAGAAAGGCGAGGAAGCAGGAACCAGACTGTTATTTCCTATGATATTACAGCTGGGCGTTGTAATGATCATCGTGATCGCGCCTGCGCTGATGGGATTTTAAGGAATAGCATAATTATCCCTTGATATTGATTAGATTTTAATTGATATCAGGGTAGAAAGATCAAAGTGAATAATAAGAAAGATAAAAGAGAAGGAGGAAGGGTGCCGGATGAGCCGGAACCTAAGAGAACTATGAAGAATGTAAAACGTTTTTTAACAGATGAAAGTGGAATGGGTGTTGTAGAGATTTTGCTGATCACGGTTGTATTGATCGCAATGGTTCTGATCTTTCAGAATAAGATCACAACACTTGTAAATAACATATGGAAATCTATCGGCAAGAGTGCAAAGAAGATTTATTAATTAATAAGGAGGTCGGGATGAGAAATCAGGGACAGATCACAGTGTTTCTCAGCCTAATACTGGTAAGTCTTCTGGTTTTGTTCCTTACGGCTATCGGAGTGGTCGGATTTCATATGGACAGAGCAAGGGTATCGGAGGCTGCGAAAGGAGCCTCCGAGCATATCAAAGCAGATTATCAGGGGCAGATATTTGAGGAATATCATGTGCTTTTGCTGGATAAAACGTATGCTGGCAGAGGTGAAGGAGCACTGGAAGACAGGATGCTCCGTTATCTGGACTATACCCTTTCATCATATGGATTCCAGATACAGGATGTCAGTCTTACCGGAATGGAATCTGTGATGGATTCTCACTGTTCGCTGTTGAGAGAGCAGATCCGTGATTATATGACTTTGTATTTGCAGTTAAAGGCGGTAAAGGATGTCGGGGAATGGATGCAGTTAGATGATCGTTCGGCTGAGACCATGGCACAGGAGATTGCGACAGGAAAGCTGGAAGAAAGTGAGAGATTGAGTGACTGGAAGGGCGAGGATCCTAGAAAGGTATTGCAAAAGGAGATGAAGCATGGATTGCTTGATCTGGTGCTTCCGGAGAACTCCGGCGTGTCCGGGGTGAAGATTGATATGAGTGATCTTCCATCCCATACAGGACAGAAAGATTCGGGCGGCGGACGGGAAGATTTGGATGGCGGGTGGGATCGTTCAGGCAGTGAGGATGATTGCAGCGTGGATACCTCATTCGAGGATATTGACCGTCTGGAAGCAGATATGAAGAAGATGACTCGAAGCGGCTTGTCAGAGAGTGAGCAGTCAGCGAACGGAGAATCAGAGCAAGCAGGTGGCTTGTCGGAGAGTGAGCAGTCAGCGAACGGAGAATCAGAGCAAGCAGGTGGCTTGTCGGAGAGTGAGCAGTCAGCGAACGGAGAATCAAAGCAAGCAGGTGGCTCATCAGAGAGTGGAGAAGCCGGAAACGGTCTGTCTGAGATGACAGATACCGGGAAAGAACTGCTATATGGTCTGACATGTTTTGATTATTTTACAAGAACCGACGGAAAGGGGCACACACTGCACTGTGAGGTCGAGTACCTGATCGCAGGGCGGGACAATGACTATGATAATCTACAGGCTGTTGTAAATCGGATCATGCTTCACAGGATGCCTGTTAATATGGCTGTGTTATTGACTGACCCGGAGAAGATGGCAGAAATCGACAGTATAGCACTGACATTATCACTTGCGCCGGGAATTACATATGGAGCAGCCAAATATCTGTTGGTGGCATGTCTGTCTTATGCGGAGACATTGGTGGAGATCCGATCGTTACTTGCAGGACATAAGATCCCGTTGGTAAAGACAGGGGCGGAATGGATCGTAGATTTTGACAGTATCGGAAAGCTTACGGAACTCGATCAGATAAATTATACAGGTGCAGATGGTGTTGATTACCGGGCGTTTTTATTTCTGTTTCTGGCAGAAAAAGGAGATGCCATATACGAGCGTATGTGTGATGTTATACAGATGGTTGTAAGGGAAAAACAGCCGGAGTTCTTGATGGAAGACTGTATCTGTGCATACACGGCAGACCTTAATATCCGGAAGCATGGGAGAAATTTCAGTATAGCCATAGAGACTTCTTATATGGGGCAGAGATAGAATCTGGCATGGATTGATTGCCAGAGATATGTTGAATTAAGATGATTGCGGAGATATATCGTATCAGGATTGGAATCAGATATTAATGTCTGGTGACATTTGATGATCGTTTAGACCTTGGAGAGGGTCTGAAAAAACTACTACAAAGTTATATAAGGGGTGGTGTTATATGCTCTCTTGTTTGTCAGGTGGCATGATTAATATGATAGTAATACACGTAAAAAAAATAATTGTATGTATATTGTCCCCGTCTCTCCACGGAAAGTCAGATTTTGGTATCATGCGCAGGACAAAGAGAGTGTATAAGACCATCCCTTTAGATCATAAACAAACAGGAAATCAGGGAAGTGCAACATTAGAAGCTATGCTGGTGTTGCCGCTATTTTTAATGACAGCGTTTGCCTGTTTCCAGATCGGGAATCTTCTTCAGACCAGAATGTTGGTATATGAAGCGATGCAGGAGACTGCACAGTATATGGCGGAGGTCAAATATAAATATATGGAACTGGCAGATGCAGAAGCTGATACGGGATTGGATGCTGTTACAGCAGGAGCGGTGCTTCAGACCTATATAGATGATGCGGATATGGTTGATCGGTATGTGACAGGTGGAAGCGGTGGGATACGGATAAGTCAGGCAGATTATGATGTGGCAGATGGATGCATTTATCTGCGGCTCAGATATGGCTTGCAGCAGGAGATTCCGTTTATCGGAACGATCAGGTGGAAAGTATCTGAGCAGATCTGCCAGAAAGCATATGTGGGATTGATCATGGATGGAGCAGATGCCGATGACCGTTATGTATATGTTGCGGAGACAGGCAGTGTCTGTCATATCAGTAGGAGTTGTTATCACATCCGGCTGACGATCCGGCAAACGGACTTGAACCAGATACAGGATTCGCTATCTCCCTGTGAATTATGTGCAGAAGGGAAACATGCAGATTCTACCGTGTATGTGACAGAGACAGGTGACCGCTATCATCTTTCGATAGGGTGTTCAGGACTGAAACGTACGGTGACAAGGGTTCGTAAGTCGGATGTAGATGGGCTTCCTTACTGCTCTGAATGTGGCAGATAGAAGACAGAAAGAGGGTATGAATATGGAGAAAGACAGGAGAAATAAATGCATGGCTATGAAGACTGACAAGGCGTATGAATATGGATGTATGGCTATAAAGAATAACAGGCTGTATGAGCATATAAAGGGTGACGCCGGTTCGATCATAGTTGAAATGTGTGTGCTTATGCCGATTGTTATTACTGTTGTTTTTATTGCGATCAATATGATGTTCACGCAGATCAACCGGGCGGCTGCAAGGGGAGAAACGTATGCCATTATATACAATAAAGAAAGCTTCATAGCCGGGCAGGCTGGTGCAGGAGACGAGATGCTGGAACAACAGATATTTCAGTCATTATCAGAATGTATGAATAATCTGGATGAATTAGAGATCAGTGTATCTGAGGATAAGGTCAGCAGAAAGTTGTTCTATTCTGTAAGAAACCGGAAAACTGTTGTGAAATATGAGGAAAACCACCTGGGCATAGGACTGCTGATCGACAAAAAAGTCAGCCAGAATAAGATCAAACTGGAGGAGGAGATCCGGGATACCGGAAACAATCTCAGGAGGTGGCAGCTATATGGAAAAGAATTATGATACGGATGGATTTGACGTATATATGCTGTTATCTGATGTTGTATGTCAGCCATCATATGAGACAGAGATGCTGCAGAGAAATCATATAAGCGGTATTCTCGATATGAGTCTTCGATATGTGGATGGTGAAGGATATCCCTGCTATAAGGTGAGTGGTCTGACAGAGTATGCAGCCGGGATGATAGATATGGATGAGTTCTTTGCATCTATGGCAGCACAGCGAAGTTCAGATATTTTATCTGCATCTATGTCGGCACGGTGGACTTCGGATACTTCGTATGCATCTACGTCGATTCCACCGGTGGAGATCATGAGATTATTTCAGGCTGTGTTTCATACAATTTGTGAACTCAGGCGCTATCTGCTGGTGATGAATGATCTGGTCTTGCAGGAAGAATATATCTTTTTTGATAACCATAAAAAACAGTTTGTTTTTACTTATCTGCCGGGATATCAGATAAGTGTGCGGATGCAGATGCGGACATTGATAGAACAGTGCATCGGCAGGATGGATCATACGGATCGGATTCAGGCAGATAAGGTGTATGATCTGTATCAGAAAATAGTCGAAGAATATGTTGATCTGGAGGATCTGGGGGCAGAACTTGATCAGATCGTTTCCGGGTTTAATAGTACGAAGCATGCCGAAAGCTGGTCTGTCGGACCCCAGGATAAAGAGAAAGAAGTTGCCGGGAACAGATCATACAGGCGGCCGGATGCGCAGAATGGCATCGAAATGGATGACAGCGGTGGAGTCAGTGAACATTCGGAGACTTGCCGGGATGAACGGACAGACAGGGAACATCGCAGATGGATCATATTCAAGGGTATTACGATCGGTGGTATGGTTCTGACTTTTTTAGCTGGTGTCATAATGGCTTATCTGCAATACCGAAGATATGGACGGGTGGAACATATGAAGCCGTTATTTGGCATATGTATACTGCTGGCTGTGGAATTGCTGGCATATATAGAGATTGATAAGCGGGCAGAAGACAGCAGGATATACGAAGAATACCCGAAAGAACATTTGCAGCATAAAGCTTTTAGAGCACAGGCAACAGAAGACATTGAGGATGTTGAACCTGAGGGTGATGTAGAGAAGCTGCGGTTATTTGATAAGTCATACGAGATGAGTGCGAATGAAGATGCAGCAGATACACAGGTATTGAATACCGGGCAGCCATATGGGATGTTTGTCTCACTTTCCGGGTATAGTTCTCAGCCGGAAATGGTGTATGTGACACAGATTCCTGCATTGATCGGCAGGGGTGATATGGCGGACTGCCGGCTGCATGGTGAGAGCATCAGCCGGGTTCATGCAAAGCTTGCTTATGCAGATGCAAATTTTATATTGGAAGATATTGAGTCGACAAATGGAACATATGTCAATGATTATCCATTGAAGAAAGGGTATCCGGTGTTGTTGTTCTCCGGCGATGAGGTTTCATTTGGAAGCGAACGCTATGAGTTTCGGGTGTGTTGATCCCGGACGATTAATTATACAGACGAGGAGGAAGCAGCGACATTATGAAGTTTGAAAAAGAAGGAAGAGAACAAAGGAGCCGGGTGATAGCAGGATTGATATTTCTGGCATTGGTATGTATCTGCCTGTCAGTTTATGCATTTGGCAGATCGGAAATGCTGGGTAGTTTTGCCGGCGGCGGATTGACGCTGAAACAGGTAGTTATTGCAACTGACAGTGATGCTTCGGGGATTGATGATATATCGGTACAGACATTACCGGAGTTCATTGAATCCGACATAGAAGAATACAGACTTGGAAGAATGAAAGAGGAAGATAATTGCAGAGACTACCGGATATTACGATATAAGGGCATGACATATGGCAAGATGTTTTCTGTATATTGTGGAGATAAAGATGCACAGATGCCGTGGTATGGTGAGACACTTGCAGATGGTACCCATCGCATGGGGACGAAAGCAGTCATTTATAGTGATGATGCAGCGGATCAGTATACACATAGTGGAAGTCTGTTGAGCGACAATATACGAAAAGCATTATATCAGGGATATAAAGAGAAGACTTCGCAGACTGTTATTCAAAATACTTTAAATGCAATCCGCCATGCCGGTGCGGTGGTAAGTGGGACATCTCCGCTGACGAGATCACAGGCAGAGATTGTGATCGGTGGAGATCTTCCGACTCCGGTGGTAACAAATGTTGCGCCGACATCGGCAGAAAGCAGATATAAGTACACATATAATATGAGCATAACGGAAACTGCCTATGTCAGTGACAATACCCCTGAGCAAAAACGACAGAAAAGAACGACCGTTATCCGGGTGACAGGAGGAGATAAGAATCATTTTTCTGTAAAAGTTCCTTCCGGGCAGGGCGTGACGCTCTGGATATGTGAGACGTGGAATGGAGCAGTAAAAGACAGCAAATGGAGCTCCTGTGCAGGTGGAAGCACAGTACAGTTAAAAGCAGGAGACAGATTCCTGCTTACGGCAGATATTCAGACATCGGGCAACAGTAAGATAACCAGGACAGCAGCTGAGAAAGATGGATTTACAGCATATGCGGTAGTGCCGGATAATAAGAAGATTCAGTCATGCTTTGCAGGAGTGTTATATGAATATACATTTGCAATGTCTGTTGACTGGGGAAAAAGTCTGACAGACGGTTCATTTACAGTAGAAAAGAACCCGGTGAATCCGGCAGCAGTCTGTCTCCCATCGGATGAGTCATATTATAATATGGCAGGAATCCGTTATACTGTTTATTCGGATAAAGACTGTACGGATAAATCAGGGTCAAACATCGTTGTATCTTATGATGGAAAAGCATATAAGGATAAGAATGGCACAAATGTAGTATTTGACAGTGAAACAGCAAAACAGCACTATATAGATAATTACAAATATACTCCGAGTACATATTATTGGACAAAACAGAATCTGGAGAAGGACAGCTCATATACCTATTATTATAAAGAGCGGGATACCATTTATACCGGAGATGGCAAAGCAAAATGGTATGCGGCAAAAGGAAATACATACGGCTATCTGGATGCCAATGTCTATCCATATGATACTGCAGGGATCATTCATACAGGTTATCGGGTTGATTCAAAAGTTAAGAGTTTTACATTAAAAAAGAACAGTACATTTCAGGTAGATGCATCAGTCAGTGAAGATATGGAAAAGGGAAAACTGCGTCTGATAAAGACATATTTTGGAGATATAGCAGAGACGAAAGGGATTCGGTTCCGATTATATAAAGTCCCTAATGATAAGACTGCTTATGATACAGCAGGAGATTCCATATTAATAGGTGAGTATACAGTAAATGCACAGGGAAAGGGAATCCCTGTCAGCCTGACATCTGAGGCAGCAGCCCTTGGGATAAAGAGTGATTATAAGGGCGAGGATATCGACGGTTCATTGTGTCGGGATTTTTATGATCTTCCGCTTGGCTGGTATGTGCTGGTTGAGGATGCAGCGAGTGCATCGGAACGGGGATTTCAGCCGGCACAGGCTATTTATCGTGAGGTTACAACCAAAAGTTCGGAGTATGAATTTCAGGTACATAATTCTAAGATAAATTTACGTTTGAATAAAACGACTGATCAGTTTTATGCAGCACATTCAGCTGAATATTCATTTGCTGGAATCCGCTATCGATTATATATGGCGGACGAAGCAGGAGAATGTTCTGTGGATGATGGCAGATATGCAGGAGAATTTGAAATACAGGAAGATGGAAGAGGAAAGGTAACAGATATAAATGCAGCATTTGCCCCTGTTAGTGGATCAGCGATCACTCTTACCAAGAAGGATGAGTATACATTAGACGGGCTTCCTTCAAGTATCTATTATCTGGTCGAGACTTCGGGAAATGCATATTTTGAGAAGAATCAGACACCTCAGAAAATAGATCTGTCTTTAGAGGGACGTGATCCTTCCGATGAGAACAGCTACCGGTATGATATAACTGTATCAGATATGGCGAAGACCGGAGAATTGAAACTTGAAAAGATAAGCGAGGCTCCTGAGGTAACAGATCATGATACCCGTTATTCACTTGAAGGAGCGGTGTATGAGGTTTATATGGTAACCGGTAAGGATCAGCCGTATGATGAACGATATAAAGTTGGAACCTTTACTACGAAGCTTGGACGGCAGACAAATAATGGGATATTGACAGCTACAGGAATTCCGGAGATCTTAAATTCCTGCGGTGCAGAAGATCAGTTCCGTATGCCGGATAACAGCCTTGTCACGGTTACGGCAGATCAGGAAGAATGCGTGTTTTCAGGGCTTCCATTTGGCTGGTATGCAGTCATAGAGGTGCAGGCATCAGAGGGATTTGCGATTGATCCTGTGATTTATTATAAACATCTTACCCCGGAACAACCGGAGGGAAAAGTAAGGCAGACGGTACTCTCGGTAGAGACAACGACGGAGACGACTACAGAGGATACTACGGAAAATACAACCGAGACAACCACCGAAAATAGCACTGAAGTAACAACTGAGACAACAACAGAGTCCAGTACAGAGATAACGACCGAAAATAGTACGGAAATAACGACAGAGAATACGACTGAGCATACTACAGAAGTAACGACTCAGACGACCGAACAGACACATGAATCAGGAATCCCGAAGACAGGAGATCAGACCAGCCTCTTACTGCTTGCTTGTATTGGATCGGGGTCAGCCCTTTTAGCTGCTTTATTGCTTTGGTTTGGTGAAAAAAGAAAGAAGAAACGGAAATAATTGGGATAGAAAAAGCATAGCACCTTGAAAACTAATAATTGCTATCAACCTCCATTTCGGATATAATATCTTTAGTTGTATTTTGGAGGAACTGGATATGTCTTATATGGCATTATATCGAAAATGGAGACCGGATACTTTTGAAGAAGTAAAAGGTCAGGATCATGTTGTAACGACACTTAAAAATCAGATCATAAATAACAGGATCGGACATGCATTTCTGTTCTGTGGAACCAGAGGAACCGGAAAAACATCCATAGCTAAGTTATTTGCGAAGGCAGTAAACTGCGAGCACCCGATAAATGGCAGCCCATGTAATGAGTGTGCGACATGCCGTGCGATCGCAGATGGATCATCTATGAATGTGATCGAGATCGATGCGGCATCTAATAATGGTGTAGATAATATCAGACAGATCCGTGAGGAAGTTCAGTATTCTCCGTCGGAAGGAAAATATAAGGTATACATTATCGATGAGGTTCATATGCTGACACAGGGAGCGTTTAATGCACTGTTAAAGACATTGGAAGAACCACCATCTTATGTTATCTTTATATTGGCAACAACGGAATCACATAAGATTCCGATTACAATATCATCAAGATGTCAGAAGTATGAATTTCGCAGAATTTCGGTAGAAACGATCGGTGATCGTCTGATGGAATTGCTCGGAAGAGAGCAGATCGAAGCTGAGAAGAAAGCAGTTGATTATATTGCAAAGGCGGCAGATGGCTCTATGCGAGATGCACTTAGTATTCTGGATCAGTGTATAGCATTTAACATAGGAAAAGAACTGACTTATGAGAATGTTCTGGATACGATCGGGGCAGTTGACATTGATGTATTTGCCAGACTGCTTGACTGTGTGATAAAACTTGATGTTGTCGGTGCGATCGATCTGGTAGATGAGGTCGTATGGCAGGGGCGTGAGTTATCCCGGTTCGTATCAGAATTCACATGGTTCCTTCGGAATGTACTTCTGGTAAAGGTTTCACCGGAGGTAGATCAGAAGCTAGATATGTCAGCAGAGAATCTGGAACGGTTAAGACAGCTTGCAGCGCAGATCGATATAGATACACTCATTCGATATATTAATATATTCTCGGATACATCAGCAAATATCAAATATGCAGTTCAGAAGCGTATCGTTCTGGAACTTGCAGTGATCAAATTATGCAAACCGGAGATGGAGACAGATTACAGTGCGCTTCTTGACCGTGTCAGAGTTCTGGAACAGAAGCTGGAGAATGGAACTGCCGGATCAACGACTGCAGGGAATGGTATAGACACCTCAACGGCGGTTGCAGGTGTTACAGCATCAACAGGAGTAGCAGTGCATGGAATCGGCGTAGTATCACAGGAATTGCTGGATCAGATCTGTGCAAGGTTGAAACAGGAAGGAATGCAGATAGGAAATGCACCTGTGATGGGAGAAGCAGATATAGAAGCAGCATCAAAGAAGTTGTCAGAGCAGCTAAAAAAAGAACTGCCGGAAGCGAATTATAATGAATTAAGAGAATTTGTAGAGCAATGGGATATCATCATGGATGGATACCAGAACATTACGAAGAAATTTCTGGAAAAAGCAAGGATCAATATTAACGAAGCCAAGGATGGTCTGTATCTGGCATATGTCCAGAATGAAGATAACAGGCAGGCAATAGCTTATTTTGAAGGAAAAGAACGAATGGCGGCGTTGCGGGAGCACATAGAGAAAGTGACCGGAAGGCAGGTAAAGATTGAGTTGAAGGTTGTTTCAAAGAACAGTGATGCGGCGCAGGAGATCGAAGCGAATGATCTGACGAAAATCAATTTTGCTATTCAGTATGAATAAAAATATAAAAAAGAGTTAAAATTCAAGGAGGACATATAAAATGGCTAAAAGAGGCGGCTATAATATGGGTATGATGCCTGGGAACATGAACAACTTAATGAAACAGGCACAGAGAATGCAGAAACAGATGGAGACAACTACCAGGGAATTAGAAGATAAGGTATATGAATCTTCTGTAGGTGGTGGAGTCGTTACAGCAAAAGTTTCCGGTAAGAAAGAATTAATGGAGATCAAGCTGGATCCTGAAGTTGTTGATCCTGACGATATCGAGACATTAGAGGATCTGATCATTTCTGCTGTAAATGAAGCATTCCGTATGCAGGATGAAGATTATCAGGAGAATATGAATAAGATTTCCGGTGGTATGGGTCTTGGAGGCTTACCGTTCTAATGGATATATATGGTGGTGAAGTAAACCGTCTGATCGAAGAACTTGGCAGACTTCCGGGTATCGGAGCAAAGACAGCACAGAGACTGGCGTTTCATATAATCAGTATGCCGGAGGAACGTGCACAGGCATTGGCAGATTCGATCGTAAATGCAAAGAAGAAGATAAGATACTGTAATAACTGTTATACGATCACCGACAGTGATCTCTGTCCGATATGCAGATCTGCAAATCGAAACCATAAGGTGATAATGGTTGTTGAGACGCCGAGAGATCTTGCGGCATATGAACGGACGAATCAGTATGATGGCGTGTATCATGTACTGCACGGGGTGATCAATCCGGCTCTTGGAATCGGACCGGCAGATATCAAGATCACAGAATTGATGAAGCGGTTACAGGGAGATGTAGATGAACTGATCATTGCAACCGGATCAGGACCGGAAGGTGAAGCAACAGCGATGTATATATCGAAGTTGGTCAAACCGGCAGGAATCAAAGTAAGCAGGATAGCAAGCGGTGTACCAGTGGGCGGAGATCTGGAATGTATTGATGAAGTTACGCTTCTTCGGGCATTAGAAGGCAGAGTATATTTATAAGGACAATTAAATAATGTTTTACATATAAAAGAAGAAAGAGGTGTTTAGGAATGTTGCGAGTTGGATTACTTACCAGTGGCGGCGATTGTCAGGCACTGAATGCAACCATGCGTGGTGTGGCAAAGGGATTGTACGAGTTATTTGATGAAGTAGAGATTTATGGTTTCCTGAATGGATATAAGGGCTTGATGAGAGAACAGTATATCAAGATGAAACCGGATGACTTCTCAGGCATTATGACAAAGGGTGGAACGATTCTTGGTAGTTCCAGACAGCCATTTAAACTTATGGGAGAACCAACAGAAGATGGTCTTGATAAGGTAAAATCCATGAAGGACACATACAAGAAACTGAAACTGGATTGTCTGTGTGTATTGGGTGGAAATGGCTCACAGAAGACAGCAAATCTGTTAAGCGAAGAAGGCTTAAATGTAATTGGTCTTCCCAAAACGATTGATAATGATCTTTGGGGAACAGATATGACATTTGGTTTTCAGAGTGCGGTTGATGTGGCAACACAGGCAATTGACTGCATCCATACTACAGCAGCATCCCATAACCGTATCTTTATCGTAGAAATCATGGGACATAAGGTTGGATGGATCACATTACATGCAGGTATTGCAGGTGGTGCAGATGTTATCCTGATCCCAGAAATCCCATATGATATTAAGAAGGTATATGAAGCAATCGACAAGAGAACAAAGAGCAATAAAGGATTTACGATCGTTGCAGTAGCAGAAGGAGCAATATCAAAAGAGGTTGCAGAACTTCCAAAGAAAAAGAGAAAAGAAGCAATCGCAAATTCTCCATATCCATCTGTTGCATACGAGATGGCGGACAAGCTCAAAGAGTTTACAACACAGGATATCCGTATCGCGATTCCTGGTCATACACAGCGTGGTGGAAGCCCATGCCCATATGACAGAGTGATCTCATCCAGGTTCGGTGCGAAGGCTGCAGAGCTGATCAAAGCGAAAGATTTTGGAAAACTCGTTGTATTCAAAGATAATAAGGTAACTGCTATTCCATTATCAGAATCAGCAGGAAAGCTTAAATATGTATCTCCGGATGATGATACGGTGCTTGCAGCAAAGACACTTGGAATCTCATTTGGTGATTAATTTCAGAAAAGAAAACAGTTTTTTCAGTAACATAAGTCTCTCTGTCTGCATATATACTAATAGTAATTAAGATTGCAGACAGGGAGATTTGTATGCAGAACGAATTCAAATACATTCCATATGACGGTAAGGATACGAATATAAGAGGACTGGTAAAAAATGGAAATGTATATAGTCTGACAAGAGGTATGTCAGGCTTATTCCTGCCGGATGATTCGAATGAAGATCTCAGCCGGGCGGAAAAAGACTGGGCATATCTGAAAGAAATGTACCCGGAACGGGTACGGCGCATCAGTGCAATGGTAGAAGAAGAATGTGATAAATTGGAATATGCCGGAAGCCCGATGTTTGCAGAATATCCGGATGCAGAAGTTATCCGTAAAATAGCGAGAGATGTTTATGCAGAACTTCCGGATCAGGATGTCGATATCCATCTGGATATGGAAGCTGCTCCGTCAGAACCTCCATATGTACCAAGGGGAAATGGTTGTGGTAACTGTATGATGCGTAATTTGATAGAAACATTGATCTGTAATGAATTTTACTGTAGACGGGAACGCTACAGAAGATGTAGGAGACGATTTTACCTGTGAAGAAAATAGGAACACTTATTATGAGAATAATAGTAATGGCAGTTTTCTTTGTGATTACTATTTTTTTAGTTGATAAATTTCAGAATAGACAGTATAAGAATCTGGCAATGGAGATGGGGAATGCCACATTGCCTTTAGTATATGTAGACTATGAGGGCAGATATATCAACTGCCTTCATGGCTATACAACAGTAGTCGATACCACTTTATTCAGAGACTGTATCACTCCGGTTACGGATGATAAAAAGGTTCGGGTTGCGGTAGATGACAAGAATGGTTACGCAAAGAATTACAGCTATGAGCTTCGGTCGATATCCGGGGATTCATTGATCGAGAATGGTGATCTGGAATCGGATGGTGAAGAAAATGGTTACCAGATGTTTGATATAGACATTCGTATGGATATAAAGCCGGACACAGAATATATGCTGGTATTCAAGCTTGATGGAAAAGATGGTCAGGCAGTCCGGTATTATACGAGAATTGTTATCAATGACAATTACCATGCAGACGAGCTTCTTGATTTTGTACAGAAATTTAATGCAGCAACATTTGAATCTGATACTTATGAAGAGGCATCCATGATCTATCCATATATGCAGGCATATAAAGGGCAGGATGATGACAGTGTATCTATGGGACATCTGAATCTGAACAGTAGTTATAAAGATCTGATCTGGAGCGGAATGAGTCCGGTGCGTATCACTTCGATCATTCCACAGATCAAAGAGATCGATGTGAATTATGCCGTGATCGAATTAGACTATGTGACAATGACAGAAGATGCAAATGGAGAAGCAGATTATTATTCTATCAGAGAATATTATCGTGTAAGTTACAAAGAACCACAGACAGACGAAACCACATCTGGTGCTGGAACGGAGGATTCAACTGGGGATACAGGTTCCGGTGATGGAGAAGCCGCTGTTGATGAAGGTAAGATCTCGGTTATGAATTTTGACCGGTATATAGATGAATATTTCAACAGAAACGGTGTCGATAATAAGAATAATGTCTATGAGATCGGTATTGTTCTGGATAAGAAATTAGACTACAAGTATAGTTCAGATAATAAAAAAATTGCATTTGTAAGGAATGGACAGTTATGGCTGTATAATTATTCTGAAAATCAGATATCTATGGTATTCGGTTTCTGGATGGATGATGTAGAAAATGTACGGAACACATATAACCATTATGATATCAATATTATATCGATGGATGATGATGGCAATATTAAGTTTGCGGTATATGGATATATGAACCGAGGGGAACATGAAGGAAAACTTGGAATCAGTCTGTGTTCTTATGATGCTGCAACTATGGAAGTGACTGAACTGGTATTTGCTGAATGCAATGAACCATATGCGGCAATGAAGGACGAAGTATCCAGACTTACCTATTATGATGGTACTGATTTCTATTTTATGCTTGGGAATAAAGTGAATTGCATCAATGTGGAACAGAAGCAGTTATCTTATTTTGTAGATCAGGTGTCACTTGAACATGTATATGTATCGGATAATATGGAAGTAATTGCATATGACAGTTCAAATAATAGTTCGGATAATTCCGTTCTTACAATGGTAAATTTGAAAATCGGACAGACATATACTTTTGATGCCGGTGCAGGTAAGAGTCTGGTATGTTACGGCTTTAAGAATTCGGATATGATCTATGGAATCTGTGATGTGGCAGACAGTTCTGTACAGTTAGATCAGGAGTCCTTTGCAAAGGCGGGACTTTCGGAATCTGTATATAGCAAGATACCTTCCTATAAATTATTTATTGTGGATGAAAATGGCGAACAGATCAAGGAGTATCAAAAGAGTGATTCCTATATTGTAGATGTTCAGATTGAAGATAATCTGATCTATATGACAAGAGGAGTAAAGTCAGGAGAAAGTTTCAAGCAGACAGATGATGATTTCATTACATTCAAAGAAGATGATGCTGTTGCAAGAATACAGACTACAATAAGAAGTTCGGCCGCTGGCATATCGAAACTATATTTTACGGTTCCATCGAATATCTATCTGACATATATACCATATCTGAATATAACGAAGAACACAATAACAGATCGTTCCTCAGATATGCTCATTACGGTTGAAGATGAATATGCAGGATATATGGTATATGATAATCTTGGTCTGACGGGCATCTATGATAAAGCGGGAGATGCGATTAACCGGGCAACAAAGATATCCGGTATCGTAGTATCCAAAGATGGAGAGATCGTATACAGACAGTCAGAAACTAAGGAGTATAATACGATCGCATCATCGATCTACCATCAGAGTTCAAAAAATGTAGAAGATTCTCTTTGGGATTGTGTATATATGACTCTGGTCTACGAGGGTGTTACAGATCTGACTTATGATGAGATGAAGACATCATATACGGATCCGGTAGATGCACTTACTGCACTGGGAAAGTATCCGGGTGCAGATATCTCAGGTATCTCGTTGGATCTTGTATTTGGATATATCAGTAGAGGTATTCCGGTTATCAGCAGGATCAATGATGGAAGATATGTATTGATCGTCAGCTATAACAGTGAGGCAGTCAGGTACTATGACCCTGTACTGGATGAAGAAGTGAGGGTATCAAGAAAGGAATATGAGTCTGCTATGAATAAAGGAAATAATGAACTTTATTCATATGTTCAGGAATAGAGATGAAGAGATATACAGATACTATACAGGAAGCTTCAATGATGCCGCATGAGAAAGTATGAATCCTGTGTATTGTGTATATGACCCAAAAAAAGAAAAGCTACCGATTTCGGCAGCTTTTCTATATTATGATAATAACGTTCTGTGTGGATTACTCCTCTGAAATTGTTCCAACAGGACATGAACCTGCACATGCGCCACATGAAATGCACTGTGAACCATCAATAACGAAAACACCACCGTTTTCGCTAATAGCTCCAACTGGGCATGAAGCTGCACATGAACCACAACCGATACATGAATCACCAATTACGAATGCCATATGATTGTCCTCCTTTTAGTAATAATAATCACATCTCGGTTCTTATTTTAAATCAAAAAGTTTTTTATATCAAGAGAAATGGAGTGATTTATAAAAAATTAGTCTATACTAACTTGAGCTTGTCTATCTTTTTTCATATAAAAGGATAGACATTTAAAAATGTGTATACTATAATAATGAAGATATTTTCAGAATCGAAAATTGTCATATCGAATTAATGAAGAATACAGGAAACAGGAGGAAATATCCACATGGCAAAGATCAGTAAAGATATGCTTATAAATGATATTTTAACAGTAGATGCTGGAAATGCTGCAATTCTTATGGCAGCAGGTATGCATTGTATCGGATGTCTTGCAGCAGCAGGAGAGACATTGGAAGAGGCAGCTGCTGTTCATGGTTTAGATGCAGCAGAACTGGAAGCCGAGATCAATGATTATCTTGCAAAGAAAGCAGAGCAGCAGGCATAAGGATTTGCTTTATTTGAATTGAACAGGCAGATATGTAAAAAAGAAACCGTTCTTGTCAGAGATCTGACAGAAACGGTTTCTTTTTGTGTGGAAATCCAGATATATGACAGAGAACACTATATCTGGATTCTTTCGTGTAATTAATACAGGAATCGAGACTCCTGCAAATGAATATCATAATCTTTACAGAGCAGATAGTGTCTGTACTGCCTCATCTTCAATAACCATCTTATAATGTTCCTTGAAATGATAAGGTGTTGCTGAGGTCATCTTCTGGGATGAGCCATATTCACCGAGTATATAGCAGACACGGTTGAATTCCGGTACGGTATTCTGGTCATTTGTGAACAGAAGATAGAAACGTTTATCTACCGGATTCTTATATAATGTGTTGGTACTGAAATAAAAACTTGCCACCTGTTTGGATGCCTGGATCACAGTATTCAAAGAATCGAATACGATAAGTCTGGTCAGTGATTTCGGTGGCTCTTCTTTCTTTGCTTCAGGAGCGGATGCAGGGGTGTCAAAATTTGTTGTGATCTCTGCATTATTGCCTGCAATACTGGATAAGCTGTTTACGAAGCCTTCCAGAGCGTTAAAGATTGCTTCCGGTACCTGGGAAGAATCTCCGTTGATTCCGATATTGATCTGACCGGATATGACATTATCATCATCGGAAGAAGAAAAGGTAAGATCTTCGTTGTCATTGTCATCATCTTCCTCATCGTCATAGTCAGTATCATCGGCATTCGTGTCTTTGGTAAATCTTGAGAATCTGGTATCAAGTTCCTCAGGATCTTCTACCTTGGTCACGATCAATATAAGACATTCTGATGAGATCGGAATAGCCTCGATCATCAGAGGTATATCATCAACTTCAAATCCGAGTTCATTGGATGCCTGCTGCATCATCTCGCGGAACAGCTCTTTTGCTTTTGGAGAACCATATGCGAGTTCGGATATTTTTAATTGTTTGTCTGCTAAATCTGCTTTATTCAATGTGCATCTGATCTGATTTTCACTTAAGCGTTCAATTTTCAATAGAATCACCCCATTTCTGATAGTTACCCGGGCGGGTAGAAAATAAGTCATGCAATTGTGTATTTAAACGCACCTATAGTTTACCATATTTGACGGACAAGTAAATAGGGTATAATGTGAAAAAATATGAAATAATTTATAAAAAATCTGTGTGCAATGAATAAAAACATACCCACAGTATAAATTATGTAATAAAAGGAAATTGGGTCCTTATTTCGCGTTTTTAACAGAAAATTAGAAAAATGGGTTGGCAAATGGCTTCAGATAAGGTAATATAAATGCAGACATCTTATGAACCTTTCATGTGGTTCGATACAGACAGATTTCTTGCGCCTGTAAATATCCATTTAATATCTGTATATTTTAAATACTGTTTATGCCCAAAGAGGATTGTCCATGATATGATTAATATTCACACATCACAGTTTGATTATGTAAGAATGCACATGGTAATCGGTGGGCGGAAAGAATCAAATTTCCATATAAAAAACTTTAACCAAATAAATTAAAATAAATATCAGCAAAAAATATTAAATGATTATGATATGAAAATAAAAATTTAGCTGATATGACCATGCACAAAATAACAGGAGGCAGGGCGCATATAAAGGCGTCCCTGCCTTTTTCTATTCTGTCAGTGTTTCTCCATATTCCGTTATAAATGACCAGATACCTTCAGCGATCGCAGCCGCCATGGCATCCTGATAATCGGCAGAAATAAGTGCCGTACATTCATCAGGGTTGCTTAAGAATCCACATTCGACGATGACGGCAGGGCAGGGGCTTTTTTTCAGGATCATATATTCAGAATTTCCTTTCACAGGCCGTTCATTATCGGGATCGATGTTTGACCGGATCGAGCCGTGGATACTCTCGGCGAGCAGCTTTCCCTGTTCGGAGCCTGTAAAATAGAAGACCTGCGCTCCATGCACTGAGGGATCGGTAAAACTGTTTTGATGGATACTGACGAACAGGTCGGACTGGTGATCCGCGACGATCTGGACACGATGGTTCAGATCTGAGGTTTTCATCGTTCCTTTTGTCTCTGTATTTAATGAGCTATCGTCCTCTCTGGTCAGATAGACGACAAAGCCCATGTCAGTCAATTTCTGTTTCAGGGCGAGGGTGATCTGAAGATTGATATTCTTTTCCTGAGAATCATCGACCCCGATCTTTCCCGGATCGTAGCCGCCGTGTCCCGGGTCCAGAGTAATGATATATTTGGATGACGTATCATTTGTTTCTGAGGTATCAGGAACAACTTCAGGAATCGGCGCTGACTGGTTATCTGCATTGTGGGAAGATCCCGGCTTATGATAGAAAAGCAGGAGAACCGATAAGGAACAGAAAAAGATCAGGCTGAACACAAGTTTGCGATTGATTTTTCTTAGGATAGAGGCATTTGCTGGCTTCATGGGAAATCACCCGGTATACGCTGTTATTCATATCTATGCACGAAAAAGAGATAACATGACAATATAACGCAAATAACGGGATATTTGTTGACATTTGGCAAGGCAGGAATTAAGATAAATCATGTAAATTTCATAGTGGTAGAATCTGCTCGGATGCAGTCTTTTTCGCATCTGATCAGGGGGAAATTCGGTGAGAATCCGGTGCAACCGCCATTACTGTGTTAAGGCATCAGCCTTTCAGTCAGAATACCCGCAGATTTTATGAGATTTTTCCGTCGCCTGTATAAGACAGGAACCAGATCGGCAGAGATGGGCAGTAAGACATTATTGCCTGTGCAGCTTTTGGGCGTGGGAAAAGCAGATGATGAAGAATAATAATCCCCTGCTTGGAACCAACAATTACATATTTATTAAAGAAAGGAATCTACGAAATGAAACGAATCAGGACACTGGTGCTTTCGTTTTTATTTGCGTGCGCAGTTTTATTCGTACCATTTGCAGTAAATGCAGGTTATGGTATTCAGAATGTTGCGGCAGCGGAAGAAGATGAAAGCACGACCGATTACAGCACAAAATATGTTGTGCTGTCTCTTGAGGGCTTTACGATCGGACAGGGATTTTATATCACACCGACCCATATGTCTTATGAAGAGATTGGAAATGTCTGGAAACAGGAAGGGATAGACATTGATCTGTCTAAATTGACCGTTTCACAGGCAACTTATGCATTTTTCAAGAAAGCAGGACTTCAGACAGAACCTGGGGGAGCAAGTGCCTATAATGACAGCAGCTTTTATCTGGCGAATATCAAAGGCATTGATAAAGGAACTGTAAAAGTTCCGACAGAGCTTCTGGATGCATATAAGAAAAATAATAAGAATGAAGATTTGGAACTGGATGACAAAACCGGTTCCGGACTTGGACAATTTGATTACACATCATGGTCAGGCTGGATGATCACAGATGATAATGTACCTTGCAATACAAGTGCAGGAGCATATCTTGTAGATCAGGGAACCGGAGCAAATACCAATGTTCTCCGTTGGCAGTTTACACTTGCCGGTTATGGAGCAGATATTGGCTGTGGATTTGAAGGAAATGAGGCATATTATGTAACACAGGATAAGACTGATCTGTATACATTATATGCAGAAAATGAAGAAGAGATTGCCAAAGATGCATCATTAAATGCAGAGCTTCTGGCAGTTATGACAGATCTGAATGCATCAGCAGATGATGTTGCAGATGCGGAACTGAAGATCAAAAAACTTAACGGAAATCTTGTATCAATCAAAATGAATAACGATGCACCATATATGACTCTTACAGATGCAGATGGAAAGACAGTGGCGGCTGGACATCCGGACAGTAGTCATGTATATACAGTTGGACTTGAAAAAGGAACATATCGTTTATCAGGTTATAAATTGGTGAATGATAAAAAGGTAGATATGGGTTCAATCGATCTGGTTGTTACCGATGATGCTGAGCAATCATATACATTATATAGTGTAACAGGAATTGCCTGTACAAATACAGACACTGTTGATGGTTCGAATGTATACTGGACAGAGGGCAAAGATTATACATTTTCGACAAAGGTTATGTCATCGGATAGTGTAGATCGTCATGCGTCTCTTGGGTTGATGCAGCCAGCAACTGCAACTGATTATGCAAGATATGCAACGCTTTGTTATCCGGCAGATATGGTTGAGGTAACAGTTACACCTTTAGGAGAGCGTGCGTCAGCTTATGCTTCGAAAGTGGTATCAAATACAATCACTTCAAGCCGTTCCTATGGATATTCTATATCCGCACCGGTAGCAAGAAAGGTAACATTTACTGTACCGGAAGGAGCTGAGCTTCGTGTCGGAATTCTGTCAACCTATTATATTTACAGAGATGAAACAGGTACAAAGATAGAATCTGCTGAAGAAGGTTATGATACATATGAGTATAATCTCGGAAGTGGTACTACTTATTATTATCGTGTCTCCGGTGCAGGCGGTGTAACTTACTGGAACTGGGTTTCAACAACTCAGGATACAGATTATACAGTTACAAAAGCAGATATGTATATTGGGGATGATTCCTACAATCCAGATACTGTATATCATGATCTCTCCAAGAATCTGTATGATGTTGCAGATATTTATCTTACATCAGATGAGCGCGGATATCTTTCTATGAAGAAGGGTGAGACATATAGTCTGGAATGTTTTCGTAATTGGCAGTCGATTGAAAGCTTTATGAATTCTAAAATAGCAGAACCGGATTTCCATTATACTGTTATTGATGAAAATGGAAATCCATCAAATGATATAATCACAGTTACACCGAGAGCACATTCAGAAGTAGCAGAGATTCAGGCGAAATCTGCAGGAACAGCAATTCTTCTGGTAACTTATGATGCAGAGATCAACATGGCATGCAAAAATATGGGCGGAACAAACTTCAGTGCGATCTGGCCAGAGAATACAGGTGTTGTTGTAGTAACTGTTGATCAGGATGGAACCGGCATCCAGACAAATATGACGATCAACGAAGGAAAGAATTCAGAAAAGTCAAAAACTGTAGCAGACGGAATCGATTCACAGCTTGATGTTCTTTATTATCTGAAGGGAACAGAAGGTGCAGAGTATACATTTGCACCGGAAAGCGGAGTATCTGTATCAGTTCTTCGTCCTGAGATCGTTGGTGGAAAACTGACATATAACGGTTTCTCAGCAAAAGATATTACAGAGAATGAGGATGGAAGCTATACGATCGCCGGACTGACAGAAGGCCCGAATGTCGTTAAAGTTACAAAGAACGGAGTTAGTACCTATCAGGTAATTCGTGCAAAAGAGGTAGAAGTTTCATATACTTATAAAGACGCCGATGGAAATGATATAACTGCGGATAAGCTTGCTGCAGGTGATTCTATTGTGATTTCCTATGGAGAGAGAACAGAAGATGGCAAGCGTTCTTATAATGGTACATATATTCCTGCTAACAAACTGGCAGGTGTATATAATATGTACGGTACTATCTATCTGACAGATGATGAGGGTAATGTATTTAAGGGCAAGACAATTCAGTATCCATATGCGGCTACTCCGGCTGCACAGACAGTAACGGTTACTGTTCCAACTTATTATACAGGGGATACATTTACTTTAGACGGATGTATTCTTGAATCAGGATTTGGTTCAATTTATGGTTCTCACAGACAGATCAAGCATTCTGTTGGAAAACCTATGCAGATGGCGGCCGGTACAGGTACCGCATACATGGGCAGACTTCCAAAGATGGAATTTAAGCTTGCAGATGCAGGATTTATAAAAGTTTCATTAAGTGTTAATGACAGAAAGACACAGAATGAGATTAAAGATTACATAATCAGCGTAAAGGATGAAAAAGGCAATGTTACAACTGTAACAGACGGTGCATTCAAGGGACTTGCAGGCAGAACATATTCATATACTATTAAAGCTGCCGGTTATATGTATAAGGAAGGATCTTTTGAGATTCCAGAGGATACAACAGGCAGTCTTGCACAGAAGTTATATCTGACTCCATCTTCTGAACTTGCATGGGATGGAACGACAAAGACAGAACCAGAGCAGGTTGATGGTGTATATCAGATTGGAAGTGGAGCTGAGTTCTACTGGTTTGCTAATGAAGTAAATGTGAATAAGAAGGCTTCAATTGATGTAGTATTAACGGCAGACATTGATCTTGCAGGTTATCCGTGGACTCCGATTGGAGATTTTAGTACCATTTATGCTGGATCTTTTGATGGACAGGGACATACGATCAAGAATCTGTATCAGAATGATACAGCTTATTCAGGAATCTTTGGACTGGAAAAGGGACAGATAAGCAATCTGACGGTAGAAGGAAATATCTATATAGCTGCAAAGACGGCTGCTGGTGCAATTGTTGGTTATCTTAATCAGGGAACCGCAGATAAGCCGGCGCTGATCTCAAACTGTGTATCTAAAGTAAATATTACATACACTGGAACAAATGCTAATGTTGATATTGGTGGAATTGCAGGATATTGTAATACAAGCAGGCTCACAAATACAGTAATAGAGAATTGTGTAAACTATGGTACAATCAAAGCTGAGAATGGTGGAACTGTAGGTGGTATCTTAGGTGCTATGATCAGCTGCAATATTACAGTAAAGAATTGTACAAACTATGGTACGGTAACAGCAAAGAGTAAAGTCGGTGGTATTCTCGGTACTTATGATGAATATAACGCAACTACTCCTGCAAACAAGATCATTAACTGCTATAATGCGGGTGAGATTTCCGGTCAGGAGTATGTTGGTGGAATTGCAGGTATCTTCAATGGTAAAGCATCAAATAATGCCAGCGCAGAGATAACCGGATGCTACAGTGCCGGAACTGTAACAGGCAGCAGTGCTACAACCGACGTTACAGCATTTACAGGACAGGCAAAGGATATGAAGTTGATGGGATCTGTATATTCCTGTGCAGATGAGGCAGGAAATACATATACCGAAGATCAGGCAGCCTTTGTGGCAGCTTCTGATATAGCAGCAGTAAAAGCACTGACAACAGAGACTGTTTCCAGAGCTTCAGATAAAGAATTACTTGATCGTGTTGCTCCTGTTATCGATATTCTTTCAAAAGTTCTGACAACACAGGATGAACAGGCATTTATAAAATTATATAATGATTTGAATGAAGCTATCGATGAAGTAAGAACTGTAAAGGTCGGCGTATATGATTATGCGGCAGTAAATGCAGGAATTAAGGGAGCATCTTCTGATGGTGTTGTCCTTAATGAGGTAGAAGTCGATGCAGCGACTGCAGCAGATGCTGTCGAGAAAGCATTGAAAGAGAATAATATTCCATATGTTCTGACAGATACAGGATATGGACCATATATGGAATCTATCAACGGACTGACTGTTCAGGCTGAATATACAATGTCAGGTTGGATGTTCTCATATAACCATGATGATTTTACAAATGGTGGATTGGGAACAGTTACATTAAATGATGGAGATACACTTGAATTCCATTATGAGCTTACAGGTGCGGATGTAGCATCTGCGTATGCAGGACTCCCGGTATTAAAAGAACTTACAGTTGAGAATAATACATTTGCATTTGAGACAGAGACAACATATGATGACAACTGGCAGCCAAGTTATACTTACAAAGTAAATGGTGAGGCACTTGCCGGAGCTGGTACAGAAGCAGATCCATTTGTTGTAAAGCTTAAGTCAGATCTTATAACTGGTTCAGATATTACTAAGTTAGCAGTTAATTATAAGACAGAAGCAGATTCTCATTATGTAACAGTAGATGGTCTTTCAGACAGCGTGGATCTGACAGATGGAGTTGTATTCCATATCACATCCAGAGCAGGAAGAACCGCTTATTATAAGCTTGCAATAGAAAAGGTATTGACAACAGACAATACAAAGATTGAAGTTGCAGAAGCTGTTTATACAGGAGAAAAAGTAAAACCCGAAGTAAAGGTATATCTGGATGATAAGCTGGTGGCAGCAGAGAACTATGATGTAATATTTACTGACAATGTAAATGCAGGAACTGCTACCTGTACGATCAAAGGTAAAAATGAATATAATGGACAGGTTCAGACAACCTTTGAGATTAAAAAGGCAAAACAGGAAATCGTAGTTGCATCTACAACGCTGGAAGTAGTAGAGGGTGCAGAGCCATTTGTTCTTGCAGCTGAGGCTAAGGGTGCACTTACATACACTATTTCAGCGGATGACGTAGCTTCTGTAGACGAGACTGGTCTGGTAACAGTAAAGGCAGTTGGTACTGCTGATATTACGATCAAGGCAGCTGAGACAGATAATTATGAGGCAGCAGAACTGGTTATCAGTCTGACTGTTAAGAAGAATGAGGGTGTTCAGATTACTGCTGAAAATACAGTAGTTACAGTTTCAGATGTTACATATACCGGCAAAGCACAGAAACCGGCTGTCACAGTTACTGTTGATGGTAAAGAATTAACGGCAGATGATTATACTGTAGAATATTCTGATAACAAGAATGCGGGAACTGCAAAAGTAGTTGTTACAGGTAAGGGTAGTTATACAGGTACAGTAGAGAGTACATTTGTGATCAAGAAGGCATCACAGACAATCTCATCACAGACGATCTATGTATATAATAAATATATTGCATTAAGACCATCTGTTAAGGGGACAGTTACTTACACATCTTCTAACAAGAAGGTTGCAACTGTAAACAAGAAGTCCGGATTTGTTACAGCTAAGAAGCCGGGCAAGGTACAGATCAAAGTAACAGCCGCAGAAACAGCAAATTACAAGAAGGGTACAGGAACGATCACTCTGATCGTTGTACCTGCGACACCGACTGTACAGAAAGCTGCAGCATATAAGACCAAGGCAATCAGGGTTTCTTATAAGAAGGCTTCCGGTGCAAGTGGTTACCAGATCACATATGCAACAAATAAGTCATTCAAGAACGCTAAGAGCGTATCAGTAAGCAGCAAGAAGACAAGTGCTGTTATAAAGAACCTGAAAAAGGGTAAGAAATATTATGTGAAGGCAAGATCATATAAGAAGATCGGCGGTAAGAAGTATTACAGTGTTTACAGTAAAGTAAAGACCGTAAAGACAAAGTAATATGGAATTGCAAATGATCGGATCATAATATAAGATCATAACAGGATCTTGATACCGGCTGTCATAAGTTGGATATACAAATCTGACGATGTGGCAGCCGGTATTTATTATAGAAAGAGTAAATTGCTCAGAAGAAAGGAGACAGATTTTATGGCTGACAGATTTACGACAAGAGAAGACTGTATAGAAATGCTTCAGGAAGCTTATAAGAGGCTGGACAGATATCCGAAGAAATCAGATTTTACGGTAGAAGAAGTTGCGGCGATCAAATCGTTTCTTGGACCATGGCCGAGAGCCTTGGAAGCCGGTGGGATTCTTCCTGACCGTTCGGCTGAGCGGGAAGCCGAAAAGAAACAGAAAAGGATTGCAGCGAAGCGCAGACAGACGCAGTATAAGATTGAGCGTCAGAAGAATAACAGGAAAGATGAAACCGCAAATGAAAATGCGAAATGAAAAACTCCAGATGCCGGGAAACGCATCTGGAGCTAGTCTGAAATATGAGGGGGCTCAAGAGATTACAGGATGGTACCTTTGAGCAAAATGGCAACAAACAAAATAAAACAACATGTTGCAAAGATACCAAACTTAACTCTGAGATAATTGCAGCGGGCAAAAGACCTCTCTGTCTCAGCATAAGCACTGCGCTCAATCCTGTTCTGTTCTCTGCTTGAATACTTCATAAGCACCATCCCTTGTCTTGATGATGTTACTATAAAACCTCTATGCATCATAATCTGCAAAAAAATGCATCAATTCTGCATATTTCTTATGAAGAAGTATTAAACATCTGTTAATTATAAAAATATCGGTTCATCTGGTAGAAGAACAATCCTGTTTTCATATAAAAGTTGTATTCTTCTGTCGCGTCAACTTCTAATTCCATACTAATCTCAGTAGTGTAAATAAAATAGGTATGAGCAGTCAGAGTTGTTCCTGTCAGCTTTTCAAATAGCTGCAGATCAGAATCCGGTATCTCTGTTGGATCCATACTTGCACCGCTTCCAGATCCCTGTTCAAAGTTGAGTTCATAATAAGAGACTAATATATCGTATAGAGGGTCGAGGTAAGTGGCACTGGCTTCAGCTGAGTTACCGACATGGCTTCCTAAAAAGTTATACAGTGGAAGAATATAATCATTGTAATATTCCAGTTCTATCAGACTTTCTTCGTTATAGAAAGTGTTAGAATTAGGGTTCAGATTCATTGTAAATGTAATCAGTTTGTTCGTGTCATAATCCAGGAAACAATTCATTTCAAATCCAAAATAGTAGATATTAACCACCCATATCGTAAAACTGCGGTAAGAATCTTCATCTGATGTTGCAAGATATTTGGATATATACATTTCATATATACCGTTTACAGTAAAATCACAGGAGAAATAATCGGAGAAATACGATGCCAGTTCATTTACGGTTATATCATGAATCTCACTGTAGGAATGCTTGTCCGTATAATCAAAGTTCAGATCAGTGTAGTAACATTCTCCGTTTATGATATTGATTTTCTCAAGCAGTGTCAGTTTATTTGTTACATCGAGATTGCTCGGACTGATCTCATGGCTGGATACGGAATTCAATGTTTTCCTGTCCTGAATACGAAAATACAGATTCGAGACAATGATACAGATCGCAAAAATTGCAATGCATATTATAAACCATAGAAGATTTTTGTACAGGAAATGAAGAATACCGTGTGCTTTTCCTGTATGCTCGGCAGAGGAAACAGTACCTTCTTCGCTCTCATTTATCATATCATTTACTTCTGATTCAGAGATATCATCGTCTTCCTTATGGGCAGCGGTCAGTTCATAGGAAGCAATGACAGATTCTTTATTTTCTTCGTTACTCATGATGTGCCGCCTCCTTTATATTTGGTAGTGTAATAGTAACAACCGTACCGCGTCCGACGGCACTCTTGTATTTGATCTTCGCCTGATGGATCTCTGCGATCTTGCTGCAAATAGCAAGTCCGAGTCCGGCACCGCCCTGCGCACGGGATCTGGATTTGTCGATCCGGTAGAAAGCCTCACTGATTCGTGTGATTTCTTCCGGTGGCATTCCCCGTCCGTTATCTTTGATAATGATTACATAATTATCATCTCTTACAGTTCCGGCTACATGGATAAGGCCATTGTCGTCGATCGCTTTTCTGGCATTATCAATGATATTGATGATCAGAGACTGAAAGAGGTCAATGTCCATCATACAGCAGCCCTTTCGGCAGCTTGACTTTAATGTGATATGTTCCTTTGCAAGCTCAGGCTTCATAACATTGATCACATTTCGGATCGCAAGGGATGGATCAGTCGGTGTCAATATGGTTTCCTGATTCTTAACGACCAGCAGGTCTAATAATTTCAGGGATAAACTTTCCAGACGTTTTCCTTCTGAGAAAATATAATTAGCGGCTTCATTTGTTTCGTCCTCACTCATATTCTGGCTTCTCAGAAGATCGGCGTAACCGATGATCGAAGTCATAGGGGTCTTTAATTCATGTGCAAAGCTTCCCATAAACTGTTCCTGCTTTTCCATAGAGAAATGAAGCTCTGAGATATTATCTTCGATGGTATCCGCCATGTTGTTAAAATCATTTGCGAGTGCTTCGATCTCATCACCGGAGTGAATATGCAGGCGGGCAGAATAATCACCGTTGGAAATATGTTGTGCAAGTGAAGACAGTTTTTCCAATGGTTTTGTAAGCAGACTGGCTGCGATCATAGATGTGATACTTCCGACAACGAAGATTGCGATCAGCAGAAGACGAAATGTGTTTTGTTCCTGCGCACGGGCAGCATACACGGAGGTGATGTCGTAGACAATATCCATCTGTGAGATATCCAGATTTTCTGTATTGATATTCAGGAAACTACATAACTGCAGATAGTAATTGCCGCCCTCTTTCCAAATGATCGAATTACAGATGTTTTCATCCGATGGTTTCATTTCTTTATATGTAGAGGATGAATTCATGATACATACTACTTCCATATCCGAATTCCGAAGAATGATATTCTTACGGATAGAGTCACTCTGAGAGGAAAGCTGGTTGATGATATTAGACATATCGATATAAGATGACACAGAATTTGTATCAACGGCGATCAGCAAAGTGCTTTGGATACTCTGATAATTCTGCAGATCACTGTCTATCGTGGAAGATAACGAGGTTTTAAATGATCGGTGGATCAGTATGGTTCCTCCGAGACCAAAGGACAGTCCCAGAAGTATAACCATACATAATACAAGTTTATGCTTAAATTTCATAGAAACTCCTTTTTAGATCTCCAGACGATATCCGATCTTATTGATGGTCTTTAAGCAGTCTTCCAGCCCAAGCTTTTTACGCATTCGCTGGACATGAAGAGCAACTGTCCGGCTGTCGCATGGATAGTCGCCGCCCCAGATACGTTCATAGATCGTTTCACGGTAGAGGGCAACGCCCGGATTCTGTGCAAATAACAGCAATAGCTCATATTCCTTATTTGTCAGAGGAATCTCTCTGCCGTTTTTGGTAACACTCATTGCGACAGTGTCGATCACCAGATCACGAATGGTTATCGTCGTATTTAACTTGTTGTATCTTCGCAGTACAACTTCGATCCTTGCAAGAAGCTCAACGATCTCAAATGGTTTTACGATATAATCTTCAGCACCCATCTTCAGCCCCATAACGCGGTCGTTCAGGGAATTCTTTGCAGTAATGAAGATTACAGGTATTTTTAATGGTTTTATATATTCAAGAACATCATAGCCGGATGCACCCGGAAGCATAATGTCGAGCAGAACTAAGTCAAATGGATTTTCTTCTAATATATCAGCCGCAGCCAGTCCATCATAGATACAGGTACAGGAATATCCAGCCTTTGTAAGACTCATTTTGATCAGATTGGCGATTGGCTTTTCGTCTTCAACTACTAAAATATTAATCATAGATACATAACCTCCTGCGGGTCGATCTTAAATGACCCCATACGATTTAATTCTACTATATTTTAGAAAAACTTAAAAGAGATTAATGTCGAAAAAATGAGATTTAAGGTTTCACCCGATTCCTCCTGACTTGTGTTTTGCTTCACCTCGCGCCTGCCCCTGCCGGTTATGCATTACCCTGCTTCATGTCTGCCCCTCCCGGCTGGATCCTTTGCATATAGACATAAAGCAATATTTTCGTTATGAACTTGTACCTTGCCAGCGAATGCGGGTGCATGTTTGAGCCGAAGGCGAGTTTGCACAGGAGCATGAGCGAATAAGGCAGGTACAATTCATAGAAAATATGCGAGTCTATATGCAAAGGATCCAGCCGGGAGGGGCAGACATGAAGCAGGGTAATGCATAACCGGCAGGGGCAGGTGTGAAGCAGGGTAATGTACAATACACAGCTCGATGTTATTTCCACAGACTTTAGATAATGTGTAGTTCACAAGATTTGGTTTAGATGGTATATTAATAAGGATTGGATGAAACTATTGTGTGTTTTATAGAAAAGGGCAATATTTCTTAATAAAGGACAATAAGCAAATGATGAAAAGGGAAGAACTGAAAGAATTAGAGGAAAGGATAATAAATGGCTATCAGATCAACAGGGAGGAAGCAGGACTGCTTATGGAAGCCGACCTGACAGAGTTATCTGAAGCGGCAGATCGGATACGGATGCATTTTTGTGGAAATGTCTGTGATGTCTGTTCTGTGGCAGCGGTCAAGGTAGGACAATGCAGCGAGGATTGTCTGTACTGTGCACAGTCGACAAGAGCAAAGGATAAGGTTCCGGCAGAATGTGTGCTGGGCGAGAAGATTTTGACAGATATAGCAGTTCAGGATAAGAGCAGAGGCTCTTACCGCTATGGCCTGGTATCTGTCGGCAGACGGCTGTCGAAGAAAGAAGTAGAGCTTGCTGTCTCAAATGTTGCAGATATAAGAAAGAATGCAGATATCCATGTGTGTGCATCGCTTGGTATGTTGGATGAGGAGGACTTTGCGAAGCTGCATGAGGCTGGAATGACGATGGTTCATAATAATATGGAGACATCGGATGAATTCTTTAAGACCTTATGTACTACACACACTTCAGATGATAAGAGAAAGAGCATCCGTGCAGCGAAAGCGGCTGGTATGAAGGTGTGCAGTGGTGGTCTTATCGGACTGGGAGAGACGCTTTCTGACCGGATCGATCTGGCGTTTTCATTGAGAGCACTGGATGTGGATTCTGTTCCGATCAATATGCTGAACCCGATTCCTGGAACTTATTTTGAGCGTCAGGAGCCGATGAAAGAAGAGGAATTCCTTCGCACAGTTGCAATCTTCCGGTTTATCCTGCCGGATACATTTATCCGTCTGGCAGCAGGCAGAGCATTTTTACCGGATAATGGTAAGTCGGCACTTCGAGCCGGTGCAAATGCGGTTATCAGTGGTGACTTCCTGACAACGACAGGTATCACATTTGAGACAGACCTGCAGATGATAAAAGAACAGGGCTATGAGGTTGGCGCGCCGAAGCCCGGCACCCGCATGGACTTTTAAGATTGAATTGCCGGCACTGCTTCTCCCCACTGACCGGCCGGATGTTCTGTATATAGACATTAGCAATATTTTCGTTATGAATTGCGCCTTGCCAGCGAATGCGGGTGCATTGTCCGAGCCAAAGGCGAGTTTGCACTGGAGCATGAGCGGATCAGGCAGGTGCAGTTCATAGAAAAAATGCGAGTCTGATACAGAACATCCGGCCGGTCAGTGGGGAGAAACCGTGCCGGCATGTAAGATTTAACTGCGGTTGTTGAATTTTCGAGGAGAAACATATATTATAAATATGATTGAAACATAGAATCGGACTGAAGTATGACTATAATATAAAATTATACAGAGACAATTGATGGTTGGGAGATTTGTTTTAATAATAAAGGTAGAAAGAGGTATAACATGAATATTTATGACAGAATGATGGCGATTGGCACGAAGATGACAGAGATGGATGCATCCACCTATCAGGGAGCATTTATCGGTAAGATATCATATATGGCAGAGAAGGAACAGGCTGATCAGGCAGACAGCATCCGCTATGAATTCGGAGCAGTAAAGGAGAATGCATTTATGTACATCCTTCCGATCCTTGGTTATGTGGCTGGGGTAGAGACGCCTGTAGAGAAATTTACGGTAACCCTTGTAAAACCATCCGATAAAGAGAAAGAGCTGAAACGTGTGGAGGCGGCTTCTTATGATAATGCAGAGGATTTTCACACATTTTCAAAAGAAGAGGTTTACAGCTTTAGCAAGGAGACAGGAGATCAGAACAAGATTCACCTGACTGACCATCCGGTTGTACAGGGGATGCTTCTTCTTCGTACTGCTGCAGTAAAGGCAGAAGATGTAGCAAGAATCGATGTTAAGTTTGTAGAACCATCTTATGCAGAAGAAGAACTGAAATGGGCATTTGATGGCAGAGATTATGTATTGTTTGCAGATGGATATGTAAAGGCAACATTCCGCATCAAATAATATCTGGAATGGAGGGTGTATGAAGGTAAATAAGTTCAGCCGGGTGTATCTGGCTGGCATGATCTGTATACTTTTGTCAGGCTTTTTTCCGTATTTCAGGTATCATTTCACGATGCAGGATGCAGAGACTTTGAAGCAGCGGTATCCTTTACTGAATTTGAAAAAACTGGCGACACAATATAGCGGTATGGGAGAAATTGGCTTTTTCACACGAATCGTGCCATTTTTTATTTTGCTTGCAGGAATTGCGGGAATCGTATTGATGTTGATCTATTTTGCGGGAGATCATGATACATGGAATATATTTAATCTGAATATGTTTATTCCTGTTGCTGTTTCAGGTGTTGGGTTATTTATTATAAGACATCATCAGACGATCCGCGCGATCCGTGAGATATTGAATGATACTACAGAAAATATGCATGAAAGCGGGTATGCAGGGTCTGCCGGATATGGAGCAGGCTTTTATCTGCTGGTGGCAGGTGTTGTGATCAGTCTGGTGAGTGCGGTGTGCTTCTTTGCACTTGATAAATAATTGAGGTATAAGAGATGGCAAATGAAAAGATTCTGCTGGTGGAAGATGATTTTGCACTTGCAATGGGAACAGAATATACATTAAAAACTGAAAATTACGAAGTCGTGAAAGCTTCGAATCTGGCAGAAGCAAAAGCACTTTTACAGCCGGATATCGACCTTGTATTATTAGATGTGATGCTGCCGGATGGAAACGGATATGATTTCTGCCGATACATAAGAGAGCATGATAATTATGTTCCGGTTATATTTCTGACGGCAGTTTCTGATGAAGTGAATCTGGTACAGGGACTGGAGCTTGGAGCAGATGATTATATTGCGAAGCCTTATCGTGTGAAAGAACTTCTGACAAGAATTGCGGTTATCCTGCGGCGGCAGAAATATAATAATTCCGGCATAAAAGAAAAAAAGGAAGAACCGGAAGCTGATATTGTATTTGGACATACAAGACTTGATAACAGACATTATAAGATTTATCAGAAAGATCGAAATGTGGATTGTACGCCGAGCGAATTTCGCTTACTGAAAGAACTGGTAACACATGCGGATCATGTTCTTACCAGAAAACAGCTGATCGAGCGGTTGTGGGATGTGGATGAGGCATTTGTCGATGATAATACCTTATCCGTCTACATCAAGCGTCTGCGTGATAAACTGGAAGAAGACGCAGCTTACATCCAGACAGTCCGCGGTGTCGGCTATACATTTTCATTAGGCGATTCAATAAAAAATAAATATATATTATAAATTCAAATAAAAAAGATGCTATTACATATTATTACGCAAGGCACTTCCGTTCTAATCCACTCTGTGTAACTTCGAACTAACCTCGGTAAACCTCGCTAAGGTCTCAGTTACCCGTGCAGTGGTACATAAAGCAGCAAAATACGCTGCTTAAGTACCAGCCTCGGATAAGGCTTGCTTCATAATAGTAGTGACATTTTTTTATATACTATAATTTGTTGTATGTTTATTTATTAGTTGAATTGCCTATTTTAGGGTTACATAGTCGGCGGACACATAGCCGGTGTAGCGCTTGCTTCCTTTTTTGAAAGAAACCTTATACCAGTTTGAATCACGGCTTGTCGTGATACCTTTTACAGTAAGTGACTTGCCTTTTGCAACGGTAGTCAGGATCTTGCTGCTTGTATTTGCACTCTTTCTTACATTTAATACACTACATGTAACCTTAACCTTCTGAGTAGTTTTTTCAGTTGAAGCGGCAGCAGAATGTTTTCCTTTATATACAGTTTTGCCAATCTTGTTAAATGCAGTTACATGATATTTGTATTTGGATGATGCTTTTGCATTTATACAGTAAATGGACTGATTTCCATTGTTGATCGTTTTGATCTTCTTATATTTCTTTGTCTTAGTATCATAACGGTAGATGTAGTAGCCGCTAACACCTTTGATGGATGACCAAGACAGGAGCTGCCTGGAATCATAGCTCTTAACCTTTACATTTGTTACCTGCTGAGGAATTACCTTTGCTGATGTTGTGGCGCTTTCACCTGTGTATGTCTTACCGTTATATTTTCTGTATGATTTGATCTGGAACTTGTAACCGTTATTGGATGTAAGACCGCTCTGCGTAAAGGTTGTGGTTTTTGCAGATGTGATCGTTGCGATCTTTGTCCATGAAGAACCGGCTGCATCTTCTTTTACATACAGACGGTAGCCATCGATATTGCTTTCCTTCTTCCATGTAAGTTTGATCGTGTCAGCCTTGATGGTTTCAGCTTTAAAATTCTTAACAGCAGCCGGTTTGGTCAGAACTGTTACGGAATCAGAACGACTGGTATTTACATTTGTGCCGCTCTTTGTATAGTAAGCAATGACAGAATAAGTATATTCCTTATTGCCGGTTAAACCTGTATGTGTGAAAGAGACGGTGTTTTTGTTTTTAATTGTCTTGATGTGTGACCATTTATTTACATCGTTTTTCACATAGATTTTATAGCCGGCTACATTTACCTGTGGATTCCAGTGCATCGTAGCGGAATTCTTTGTTGCTGATACCGTTACACCTGATACCTTGCCGGGTTTTGTGTTTCCGGTTGCGACATTTGAGTAGTCAAAATAAGCTTTTTTACCGTCTTCTACATAGTAGGAGCGAATCTTATATGAATAAGAAGTACCACAGTTAAGACCTGTGTCTTTCCATGTGTTTGAAGAAGCACCCTCTACATAGGCAACTGTTTCATATTTTCCGGTCGAAGCATTCAGTCTGGAGATACGGTAGCCGCTGACTTCTGTCTGAGCATCCCATGTTATTGTGAGAGATGTCTCTGCCTTTTTGGATACAGCAGCATTTGTAACTGTTTTTTTCTGTGTGGTTGCATGTGCTGGAGTGGAATGCGAACCATAATAATTGCCGTCCTTCAGTTTGTAATAAGCACGAACCTGATAGCTGTATAAAGTATTGATCTCGAGATCCTTGTCGATGTAGGTTGTCTTTGAAGCACCGGTTGTTTTGCCGATCTTCTCATACTTTCCGGTTTCTTTGTTCAAACGATAGATCTGATAGCCGTAAGCATATGGAACTTTATCCCACTTCAAAGTGATACTTAACATGCTGGCAGTCGTTCTTGTCAGATTTTTAACAGTAGCAGGTTTCTTGACATAACGGAAGTTCATATCGACTCTGCCGGCGATTCCATCGACGGAACCGGAAGACGTGTACTGCCAGTAGGAATATTTACCCTCAAAGGATGCATGAATGCTGCCGGTTACGCTGTCCCATCCCGGATACTGGGCGAGCCAGATTTGGTAGTTCTTTGCAATTGCGTTTGAATCTACATCATTTGTAAGTAAAGATTTGTTTGCGTATACCATAGCGGTATAATTCTTACTTTCGACTTCTTTGCAGAAAGCATTGCAGATCGTTGTTGCCTGAGCGACGCTTAGATGTGCGCGGGCAAGTCTGCCGGTGTTGCCTGTATAATATTCAAAATCCATAACAATAGGAAGATTGATGTCATAACCTTTGAGCAGGTTCATTGTAAAGTCAGCTTCAGCTTTGGCTTCGGCTGTGGTGATTGCCTGGGAGTAGATGTAGACGCCGACATCCAGACCTGCATCGATGGCACCCTGTAAATTTTCCTTATATAATGCATCTGCTTCCAGTACGCCGGATTCTGTTGTACGAAGTGCTACACGGATAATAGCAAATTTGACGCCATCTGCTTTTACTTTTTCCCAGTCAATCTTTCCCTGCCATCTGGAGATGTCGATACCATCGATCACATCGTAGCCTTCAAACTGGCTGTCGTGTGAATAGCTGCTGGTATTGATGGCTGCAAGAGAAGGACTGCTGTTATAATCTGACTGTTTCTGCAGTTCACTGAATGCTTCAGGATCTTCACCGTATTTCTGGTTGATATATGCAGCCTGTGCATCTGTCAGGGATGAACGGTTGAAAGTTCCGTTTGCAACCATAGTGTCGATCTCGTCTTCAGAAGATGAGCCCGCATTGCTGCTGTAAGCGGAAACACCGGATTGTGATTGATAAGTATAAGCTGCCTGTGCGGATACATGATCGGCATTTTTTGGCACAGAGAATGCCGCAAGACCGGTAAGCATACCACATAGGATGGTTGTGACTAGTTTTTTCAAGATGAATGACCTCCCATTTGTTTTGATTGATAATGTTATAAAAATCTTATGTAAAAATAAATCCGTTGTTACTGTAAAAAGACGATTTTTGTATTTTACATACAGAGATATAATATTTTTTTTACATATAAAAGTCAATATATGGATGTGATTTAAGATTTATAATATAAGAAAAGACTTAGTATGTAAAATGTATGTTATGAGTCTTTGCTGAATATTTACTCAAAAGACCGATTTTTTTAGTGAAAAGATGATGGGATGATGTTATACTTATAACATGTGTGGAATAAAACGACAAAATAATTGATACGGAAGGGAAAGACACATGGAAGAAAAAATAGGTTTTTTTAAGACGATTGCCGGAATGTTCAAAGGTCTGGTTCATCCATCGGAATATATAAAGACGGGAAGGAAGAGCTCCTGGTTTGCTATACATGTGCTGGTTATCTGTGTCAGTATCTTGCTGCCGGTGGTTATTTTCTATATTCCTGTGAGTAAAAAGATCGGATATAATCGGCTGGCAGATGCGATCGATGACAGGATCGCTTATTTCAGTGTGAGCCAGGATGGCTTTTACTGTAAGAAAAAGTATGAGATGAAGCAGCCGGGTGGTGCTTATATCCAGATCAATTCTACAGATTATGATACAGAATCCGATGAGATCGATGAGCTGTTAGAAGAGGGTCATTACAGAACAATGGTTATTGTATCGAATCAGGAGATCCTTTTATACAGTGATGATACGCCTACCCGTATCAGCTGGAGCAGTGTGTACAACCATCTGCGGTCGATCGAGAAGAGGGATATATATGATAAGGATATTCTGCTTACATTTACAAGACGATATGACACACCGCTTCTGATCGGCGTTACACTTGTGCTGGCAGTATTATTGATATTTAGTTATTATATAGCAACTCTGATATGGGGATTTATCATAAATGCACTCAAACACGTATTTGGTATCAGTGATGAGGTCAGCTTTTCGGATATCGTAAAGGCGTCAACACTTGTCAGAACCCCGTGGTTTGTGGCTGCGGTTCTGATTGCCGGATATGTTCTGAAAGGGCAGTTTGTATTTATGTATATTCTGTGCGTGATAGTAACATTTGCTTATTTGATAGCAGCAATAAAATTATATGCAAATCAGATATTCCGGATACCGGAGAAATCGGATACAAAAAACGGATCACAGGGAGATCATGTACCGGATGAAGAGAATTATGGAGACTGATGACAGTTTCTTATTATATAAAATAACAATTAGGAGGCATTATGCGTAAAACTAAAATTATATGTACATTAGGACCATCAACAGATGATGATGATATTTTAAGACAGCTTATGATTGAGGGAATGAATGTTGCCCGATTCAACTTTTCACATGGAGATCATGCGCAGCACAAGCGTAATATGGAACGTATCATGAAATTCAGAACAGAATTGAATCTTCCGGTAGCAACACTTCTTGATACAAAAGGACCGGAGATCCGTGTAAAAGATTTCAAAAATGGAAAGATCGAGCTGAAGCCCGGTCAGACATTTACACTCACGACCGATGAGGTAGAGGGTGATGAGAAGATGGTTTCGATCACATATAAGAATCTTGTAAATGATGTAAAGCCGGGAAATACGATCCTGATCGATGATGGACTGATCGAGATGACGGTAGAGCAGGTGTCAGAGAATAAGATCGTCTGTCGTGTAGTAAATGGCGGACCGGTGTCAAACCATAAAGGGGTAAATGTACCGCGCGTCAATCTGTCCATGCCGTATATCAGTGAACAGGATCGTTCAGATATTATATTCGGTATAGAAAATGATTTTGATTTTATCGCAGCTTCTTTTGTAAGAACCGCAGATGATGTATTAGAGATCCGTAAGATCCTAGATGAGCATGGATGTGATAATATCAATATCATTTCCAAGATCGAGAATATGCAGGGCGTTGAGAATATTGATGAGATCATCCGTGTATCAGATGGTATCATGGTAGCCCGTGGTGATATGGGCGTTGAGATTCCGTTAGAGGATGTTCCTGTTATCCAGAAAATGATCATTAAGAAAGTTTACAATGCTGATAAGCAGGTTGTAACAGCGACACAGATGCTTGATTCCATGATCAAGAATCCAAGACCGACAAGAGCGGAGGCGACAGACGTTGCAAATGCGATCTATGACGGAACAAGTGCGATCATGCTTTCCGGTGAGACTGCCGCAGGCAAGTACCCGGTAGAAGCACTTCATACAATGATCAAGATTGCGGAACGCGCAGAAGAAGATATCGATTATACAAAGCGTTTTTATGAGAGAGGTAATATCCAGAATCCGGATATTACCAGTGCTATTTCACATGCAACCTGTACAACCGCGATCGACCTTGGTGCAGCAGCGATCGTAACTGTAACCAAATCAGGAAAAACGGCTCGTATGATCTCCAAATACAGGCCAAAATGTCCGATCATCGGATGCTCACCGGTTGAAAAGGTCTGCAGACAGCTGAATCTGTCATGGGGAGTTCAGCCACTTCTGATCGCAGAGGAGAATAATACAGATGATCTGTTTGAGCATTCGGTAGAGGCTGCTAAGAAAAACCATTACATTAAGGATGGTGAGATCGTTGTTATTACTGCCGGTGTTCCGCTGGGTGTTGCCGGAACAACGAACCTGATCAAAGTACATGTAGTTGGTCATATTCTGGTTAAGGGAGTTTCTGTAAATGAGAAATCCATATGCGCACCCTTATGTGTAGCAGATTCGGAAGAAGAATTAATAAAGAATTACAATCCCGGCGATATTATCGTTATGAAGGAAACCAGTAATAATATCATGGATCAGTTAAAGACTGCTGCGGCGATCGTGTGTGAGAAAGACGGAAAGAATTCTCATGCAGCCATTGTCGGATTAAGCCGTGATATTCCGGTTATCATAGGAGCAAAAAATGCAACACAGATCTTAAAAACGGGAGCAATTGTTACGGTAAAAGCAAAAGATGGAGTTGTTGTTTCATAACCCTGTAACAAATCTTAAATTTTGGAAAATTAAGGAAAAACGTATAAAATCCATGGAATGCCATGTTGACAAGCATTTGGAATGTTGCTATAATGAACCAGAAATGTAACATTTTCGTAACAAATGTTTGGCAATATGGCATTTGTATGGGAGGTAATAAAATGTCGAAGACAACCAGAAGAATATCAGTTGCAGTTATGACCGTGAGTCTGGCAGCAACGACAGCATTTGGTGTGATAAAAGCAAACAGTATTTATGATGATTCCAATACCGGTATTTCATCCGTTCTTGATCGTTATGCAGAATCTGTTCAGCTGGATACAACAGAGAATACAACATCTGTCCGGACAGAAGAACAGACAACGACAGAGAGCGCAAAGACAGCCGATAAGAAGAATAGCAAGAAGACAGCAAAAGAAGATAAAACAGTGTCTGCACAGGCAGAAGAAGTAACATGTAAGTATCCGCAGTTTAAGGATCGCTGCCTTACAACCGTTTCCGATTCTGTAAATATCAGAGCAACGGCAAGTGAAGATGGCGAACTGGTCGGAACGCTTGCAGCAAATGGAATTGCTCTGGTAAAAGAAAAGGGTGATACATGGACGAAGATTGCATCCGGTAACTGCGAAGGATACATAAAGAATGATTATCTGATGTTCGGTGATGATGCAGGCGCATATGCAGAAGAACATTGCAGTAAGCTTGCTACCATTACAACAGAGACTTTGAATGTTCGTGAACAGGCGGATGGCGACAGCAATTGCGTGACGCAGATCCCTGGCGGACAGACATATGAAGTATTAAGTCAGTCAGACGGATGGACACAGCTTCAGATCGATGACAGTGTAAGCGGATATGTAAGCTCTGATTATGTTGAGATATCCTACAATACAGTAAAGGCTGTAACAGTAGAAGAGGCAGAAGCTGCAAGAATAGCAGCAGAGGAAGAAGCAAAGAGGAAGCAGGAAGAAGCAGAGGCAGAGAGACAGAGACAGCAGCAGGCAGCTCAGAACAGCAGTTCAGGCAGCGGTCAGTCATCTGACAATAGCAGCAGTTCAAGTTCACAGACGACAGAGACTCCTGCAACAGAAGCTCCATCTACTCCGGATCCTGTACCATCCAGTGGATCAACTGGTGTTGATCTTGCAAATTATGCATTGCAATTTGTTGGCAATCCTTATGTATATGGTGGTACAAGCCTTACAAATGGTGCTGATTGTTCAGGATTTACATTATCAGTATATGCACACTTTGGAATCTCGCTTCCGCATTCCGCAACAGCTCAGTCTTATTACGGAACAGAAGTAAGTCTTTCAGAATTGGAACCGGGTGACCTGTTGTTCTATGGTTCAGAAGGAGATATCGGACATGTAGCGATCTACACAGGTGGTGGAATGGTAGTACATGCAAGTACAGAAGCAACCGGTATCAAGACATCGGTATATAACTACAGAACACCTGTTAAGGCAGTCAGACTGCTTGGACAATAAAGGATAATAGAATAGAAGAAAAGCCGGTATATAATGTGAGAATATGGTGTTCCTCCTGATATGTACCGGCTTTTCTTTTGCTTTCGCGGAAAATAATGTTTACAGATAAAGCTATATTTTCATATAGAAAAAAGATACAGATGCATTTGTATAGTTTTCATAAATTATATAAATTAATTGTTAAATTGACTAAAAAACGGAAAGTGAAAGGTTTCCTTTTGTTTAAAATGACTTGAAAAAATGATGGTTTATGTTATAATAAGACTATCAATTCGGGGATACCCGAAAAAGAAGGAGTTGGGCAACATGAATTACATAATTAGTGGAAAAAATATCGATGTTACTGAAGGTTTAAAGAATGCAGTATATGACAAGCTGTCCAAGCTTGAGAAATATTTCGCAGAAGATGCTGTTGCACAGGTTACATTTAGTGTAGAGAAAGACAGACAGAAGATAGAAGTTACGATCCCTATGAAAGGACATATCATTCGTGCAGAACAGGTGAGTGATGATATGTATGTATCGATCGATCTTGTGCTGGAAGTGATCGAGAGACAGGTGAACAAGCATAAGAAGAAACTGATCGACAAGGAGCAGAATGCAGCATATCTCCAGGATTCATTTGTTGAAGAAGAAACAGATGAAGATGACGAGATCAAGATCGTAAGAAGCAAGAAATTTGCGGTAAAGCCTATGTATCCAGAAGATGCATGCATCCAGATGGATCTGCTCGGACATAATTTCTATGTATTCAGAAACGCTGAGACAGAAGAAGTAAATGTTGTCTATAAGAGAAAGGGTAACACATACGGATTGATCGAACCGGAATTTTAATCTCAACCTGCCACACAGAAAGTCTGTATAATCAGACCTGAAAGGGTCATGTGAAACGGCTGCAGAGATTTATGGATAAAGAGAAGAACCGCCAGGATATTAACGCTGGCGGCTCTTTTTTTGCACGGAAAGTTATCAGATTTTAGTGTTATTTTATATGCTTTACCAAAGCTTTTCAGATTCATTCTTGATATAAATATCATATGATGGTATTATGTACCCTGAGTAATAAGATTTGGATATGAAACCAAGAAAACAGTTAGGAGAATAATAGAATGGGATTATTTGAAAAAGTATTTGGCACACATAGTGAGAAAGAACTGAAAAAGATTGCTCCTATTGTGGACAAGATAGAAGCACTTGATTCTGACATGCAGGCGTTATCAGATGAGGAATTAAGAGCAAAGACAACAGAATTCAAAGAGAGACTTGCAAAAGGAGAGACACTTGATGATCTGTTGGTAGAAGCATTTGCAGTTGTCAGAGAGGCTGCATACAGAGTACTTGGCATCAAGCATTACAGAGTACAGTTGATCGGTGGTGTTGTATTACATCAGGGACGTATCGCTGAAATGAAAACCGGTGAAGGTAAGACTCTTGTATCTACACTCCCTGTATATTTAAACGCGCTGGAGGGCAAGGGAGTTCAGGTTGTAACAGTCAACGATTACCTGGCAAAGCGTGATGCTGAGTGGATGGGCAAGGTACATGAGTTCCTTGGACTTACAGTTGGTATTATTTTGAATTCATCTACAAATGATGAAAGACGTGATGCGTATGCATGTGATATTACGTATGTAACAAATAACGAACTCGGTTTCGATTACTTAAGAGATAACATGGTTATCTATAAAGAAAAGCTTGTATTAAGGGGACTTCATTACTGCGTGATCGATGAGGTCGACTCTGTATTGATCGATGAGGCGAGAACACCTTTGATCATTTCAGGACAGAGTGGCAAGTCAACAGAGCTTTATAAGATGTGCGATTACCTTGCAAGACGTATGAAACGTGGTGAGGGAGATGGCGAGATTTCCAAGATGGATATGCTGATGAATACAGCGATCGAGGAAGACGGAGATTTCCTTGTAAATGAAAAAGACAAATATGTTATGCTGACAGCAAATGGCGTAAAGGAAGTTGAGCAGTTCTTCCATATTGATAACCTGTCTGATCCTGAGAATATCGAGATCCAGCATAACATTATTCTTGCACTTCGTGCGCATAATCTGATGTTCCGTGATCGTGATTACGTTGTAAAGGATGACGAAGTTCTGATCGTTGATGAATTTACCGGACGTATTATGCCGGGACGTCGTTTCTCAGATGGACTGCATCAGGCGATTGAGGCGAAGGAAAATGTAAAGGTTAAGAGAGAATCTAAGACACTTGCTACGATCACATTCCAGAACTTCTTCAATATGTATGAGAAAAAAGCAGGTATGACAGGTACAGCAAGTACAGAGGAAGAAGAATTCAGAGAGATCTATGGTATGGATGTTGTAGAGATTCCTACAAACCTTCCGGTACAGAGAATTGACCGTCCGGATTCTATCTTCAAGACCAAGAAAGAGAAATTAAACGCCATTGTTGAGCAGATCAATGAGAGCTACAGAAAAGGACAGCCTGTTCTGGTTGGTACGATCAATATTGATGCATCTGAGGAACTCAGCCATATGCTCAGCAAGAAAAAGATTCCACATAAGGTACTGAATGCCAAGTTCCATGAGCTTGAAGCAGAGATTGTAGCACAGGCAGGTCAGAAGAATGCTGTTACGATTGCAACAAACATGGCTGGCCGTGGTACGGATATTAAGCTTGGCGAGGGTGTTGCAGAACTTGGCGGACTTCGTATCATCGGTACAGAACGGCATGAATCCAGACGAATTGATAATCAGCTCCGTGGACGTTCCGGTCGTCAGGGAGATCCGGGTGAATCCAAGTTCTACCTGTCTCTGGAAGATGATCTGATGAGATTGTTTGGCTCTGAACGAGTTATGAGCCTTTATGATACATTAAAGATTCCGGAAGGCGAGGAGATCCAGCATAAGACGATCTCGAACTTCGTAGAAAAAGCACAGAAGAAGATTGAAAGTAATAACTTTGCGATCAGAAAGAATCTGTTAGAGTATGACCGAGTAAATAATGAACAGAGAGATATCATATATAAGGAACGTCGGAGAGTCTTGGACGGCGAAGATATGCATGAAGTTATTCTGAAGATGCTTAAGGATGATATTGGTGCATGTGTGGATACCGTATGCTCATCTGAGGCAGCACCTGAGGAGTGGAATATTGTAGAGCTTGATAATATGATCAGAGAGATCATTCCATTTGAGGAGTCGGTCACATTTACAGATGAAGAAATTAAAAAAGGTGACACAGAAGAACTCAAAGAGAGACTGTATAATGCAGCTGTGGAACTCTATCATGAGAAAGAAAAAGAGTTCCCAAGTCCGGAAGATATGCGTGAGATTGAGCGAATCATCCTTCTGAAGGTAATTGATAGAAAATGGACTGATCATATCGATGATATGGAACAGTTGAAGCAGGGTATCGGACTTCAGTCACTGGGTCAGAGAGATCCTGTAGTAGAATACAAGTTCGCCGGTTATGACATGTTCAATGAAATGACAAGAGCAATTCAGGAAGATACTGTAAAACTGCTTCTTCGTGTTAAGGTTGAACAGAAGGTTGAACGTGAGGAAGTAAATAAAGTTACAGGAACAAATAAGGATGATACAGTATCCAGAGGACCTGTAAAGAAAGCAAAGAAGATCGGAAGAAACGATCTGTGTCCATGTGGCAGCGGTAAGAAATATAAGAACTGCTGTGGACGAAATGAATAGAAATAGTGTGTTGCGGCTGCAACCGATAAAGTAGGTGAGAAATTAATGATAGAGACAGAACAGTTTAAGTTCACACTGAATCAGTACAGACAACCATTAATGGAAGTAAGGGATTCACTTTGACATTGCTGGCAGAAAAGACAGTATAGAAAAATTACAATATGAGATGGAACAGCCGGGGTTCTGGGATGATGTGGCAAAATCGACCAGTGTGTCCAGGCAGTTAAAAGAATTACAGGATTCGCTGGAACAATATCAGAAACTGGAACAGGATTTTTCAGATATTGAGACGTTGATCCAGATGGCAGAGGAAGAAAATGATTCTTCAATGGCAGAAGAGATCGGTGAGATGTTAGCAGCATTTCAGAAAGAATTCGAGGATTACCGGGTCAGCCTTCTTCTGTCAGGTGAGTTTGATGGATATGACGCTGTTTTGACACTTCATGCAGGAGCGGGCGGTACAGAGTCTTGCGACTGGACATCCATGTTATATAGGATGTATACCAGATGGGCAGAAAAGCATGGCTATAAGGTTGAAGTGCTTGATTATCTGGAAGGTGATGAGGCCGGTATCAAGTCGGTTACGATCCAGATCAGTGGACAGAATGCTTATGGATATCTGAAATCAGAAAAGGGTGTACATCGTCTGGTCCGCATTTCACCGTTTAATGCAGCGGGCAAACGACAGACATCATTTGCCTCCTGTGATGTAATACCTGAGATAGAGGAAGATCTGGAAGTAGATATCAATGAAGATGATCTCCGAATTGATACTTACAGATCCAGCGGAGCAGGCGGACAGCATATTAATAAGACATCCTCTGCGGTTCGTATCACACATATTCCGACAGGTATCGTAGTACAGTGTCAAAATGAACGTTCGCAGCATATGAATAAGGACAAGGCTATGCAGATGCTGAAGTCAAAATTGTATCTGATCAAGAAACAGGAGAACCTGGATAAGATATCAGATATTCGTGGTGAGATATTGGAGAATGGATTTGGAAGTCAGATCCGGTCTTATGTTATGCAGCCGTATACGATGGTGAAAGATCATCGAACGGGCGAAGAAAGCGGAAATGTTGCCGCGGTTTTAGATGGAGAACTCGACGGATTTATGAATGCATATTTAAAATGGTGCAGCCGGAGTGAGTAGTAATATACAAAAAAGAACGCAAAAAGGAGAGACACCCACATGGTAAATATAGCAGTATTAGGTTATGGTACAGTTGGTTCAGGCGTGGTTGAGGTAATTAATACAAATCACGAGATCATTAATAAGAGAGCGGGAGAAGAAATTAATATCAAGTATGTTCTTGATCTGAGAGATTTCCCGGGAGATCCTGTACAGCAGATACTGACACATGACTTCAATGATATCTTAAATGACGATGAAGTAAAGGTTGTAGTTGAAGTAATGGGAGGAATCAATCCTGCCTATACATTTGTAAAACAATGCCTTGCAGCAGGCAAGAGCGTGGCAACATCTAATAAGGAATTGGTAGCTTCTCACGGCCCGGAATTACTTGCAATCGCTAAAGAACACAATGTAAATTTCTTATTTGAAGCATCTGTTGGTGGCGGCATTCCGATCATCCGTCCGTTAAATACTTCTATTACAGCGGATGAAGTAACTGAGATCACCGGTATCTTAAATGGAACAACAAATTATATTCTGACCAAGATGGATCAGGAGGGTGCATCCTATGATGAAGTGCTGAAACAGGCACAGGAACTGGGATATGCAGAGAGAAATCCGGAAGCTGATGTAGAAGGCGGAGATGCATGCAGAAAGATCGCTATCCTGACTTCTATCGTATATGGAAAGCATCTGGACTATACAAAGATCCATACAGAAGGAATCACAAAGATTTCAACAGAAGATTTCAAATATGCAGATGCGCTCGGTGTATCGATCAAATTAGTAGGTACGACTAAAAAAGAAGGAGATACCTTATATTCCTTCGTTGCACCGATGATGTTAGATGAGAATCATCCATTATCTGGTATCCATGATGTATTCAATGGTATATTTGTACATGGAAATGTTGTAGATGATATAATGTTCTATGGCAGAGGAGCCGGAAAACTTCCAACAGCATCCGCAGTGGTATCAGATGTTGTAGATGAAGTGAAACACATGGGTAAGAATATTATGGCAAGCTGGGATGCAGAACCGCTTCCGATCGGTGATTTCAGAGATGCGGTTAATCGTTTCTTTGTACGTGTAAGTGCAGACTCTATCACTAAAGAAGAGATTCAGAAGTTATTTGGTGATGTGACATATGTAACAGCAAAAGGTGTGAATGGAGAGATTGCATTTATCACTTCAGCCATGACTGAGGGCAGTTTTGCTGATATTACAGCTAAAATTGATAAAATTTTCAGCATAATCAGAGTAGCATTTTAAAGAAAAAAGTTGTATAAACATAAGATGACCGATGTAAAAACAGGTTATCCCTATATGGAAATAACTGGATGACCAGATAGAAAGTAAAGGAGGACACCGATGAAAAGAACCGACTACATTAGCTGGGATCAGTATTTTATGGGTATTGCGTTATTGTCAGCAGAGAGAAGCAAAGATCCATCGACTCAGGTTGGTGCATGTATCGTAGATGGGAATAATCGTATTCTGTCAGAGGGATATAATGGTATGCCTGCCGGATGCGAAGACGATATCATGCCATGGGGCAAGATCGGTGATCCTTTGAATAATAAATATTTCTTTGTATGTCATGCAGAATTAAATGCCATTCTGAATTACAGAGGCGGCAGTTTAAAGGATGCAAGACTTTATTCCACTTTGTTCCCATGCAATGAATGTGCAAAAGCAATCATTCAGTGCGGGATAAAAGAGGTTATCTATCTGTCAGACAAATATGCGAGTACCGACAGCACCATGGCATCCAAGAGAATGTTTGACATGGCTGGAGTTACTTACCGGCCGTATGAAGTAAAAGGAAAGAAGATTACGATAGATTTATGATGATTATAAAAGAAAGCAACAGCAGAGAAGACACATACAGGATCGGACAGGAGCTTGGCGAACAGGCGGTTCCGGGACAGGTTTTCTGTTTCTTTGGGGATCTGGGTGTTGGAAAGACGATATTTTCACAGGGGTTTGCAAAAGGCCTTGGAGTGAATGATATTGTGAACAGTCCTACATTTACGATCGTAAAAGAATATGATGATGGACGGCTTCCGTTATATCATTTTGATGTTTATCGGATCGGGGATGTAGATGAGATGGAAGAAATCGGCTACAACGAGATGGTGTACGGTGATGGTGTGTGCCTGATCGAGTGGGCGAATCTGATCGAAGAGATCCTTCCGGATCATTATCAGAAAATAACGATTGAAAAAGACCTTGAAAAAGGGTTGGATTATAGAAAGATAACGATAGAAGAGGTTTAAAACTATGAAGATCCTCGCTCTGGACAGCTCAGGGCTGGTTGCATCCGTTGCCTTATTAGAGAATGACAATCTGGTTGCAGAATTTACAGTAAATAACAAAAAGACACATTCACAGACTTTGCTTCCGATGCTGGATGAGATTGTAAAAGCGTCCGGCATTGAGCTTAGCACAGTAGATGCAATAGCGGTTGCAGCAGGTCCCGGTTCATTTACAGGACTGCGGATTGGAGCGGCAACAGTAAAAGGACTGTCACTTGCACTTGATAAGCCGGTTATACCTGTACCGACATTGGAAGGACTTGCATATAATTTCTGGGGAGGTGACAGACTGATCTGTCCGATCATGGATGCCCGAAGAAATCAGGTCTATACCGGTTTGTACAGATTTGACGAAGCAGGAAATCTGGTTACAGAGATGGATCAGACCCCCATGGATGTGGATGAGTTGATCAATCTGCTTCTTGAAAAAGATGAAGAAGTGCAGTTTACAGGTGATGGCATACAAGTGTATGGATCTCTGATCCTGTCAAAAATGAAGCATGCACGTCTAGCACCGGCACATCTGAACAAACAGAGAGCCGGATCGGTTGCTTATGCCGGGGCTTGCCGGTATGCACATGAACAATATATAAATGGAGATGATTTTGCTCCGGAATATCTGAGAATGTCTCAGGCAGAAAGAGAAAGAAAAGAGAAAGGTGAAAGAAATGAGTAATAGCGTCAGTGATGGCGGGGCGGCGGAGCCCTATTTAGAAAACATTGAGATAAGAGAAGGCGATGAGGAACAGTTGCTTGACATTGTTTCTCTTGGAGAAAAAGTATTTATGAGTTCCTGGAATGAGCAGATGGTTGCGACTTCCATGTATGGAACGTATGATACCGTACTTACAGCAGTTGACACAACAAAGGATGACAAGGTAGTTGGTTATTGTATCTTTACCGCACCGTGTGAAGATTGTGAACTGCTTCGGATTGCTGTTGATAAGGATTACAGGAAATGCGGAATCGGGCACAGGCTGATGAAAGAAATGATCCGTATGTGTGTAGAAGACGATGGAGAAAAGATCTTCTTGGAGGTTCGCGAATCCAATGATGCAGCAATATCAATGTATGAATCACTAGGCTTCGATGAGATTTCCAGAAGGAAAGATTATTATAAAAAACCAACAGAAGATGCTGTTATTATGGAACTGAAGTGTTCACATTCATAATATATAGATGACAGGAATTCCCACTACAAAAGATGCATTTTTTCTATTATAATCGACAATAGAAAAGATACAGAGATCACCGGGTAGCCGGAAGATCAGGAGGAGATTATGATGGAAGTAATACGCTGCAATATGTGTGGGAAAGAATTGTCAGTCAGAAATGACATTTTGATGGAAGATGCAATTATAATTTCAAAAAAGTGGGGATACTTCTCAAAGAAAGACGGAGAAACCCACAGAATCTGTATATGTGAAGACTGTTATGACCGGTTGGCAGGCAGCTTTGCAGTACCGGTACAGAGAGAAGAAACGGCAGAATATATGTAGAACCAGAGAGTCATTTGTATATAAAATGACTCTTTTTTCCTTACAGGAGAAGTGGTTTGCAGGCAGAGTGGAGATAGAAGTTGGAGGATAGAATATGTTAGATGTATGTTTGCTTGGTACAGGCGGAATGATGCCACTTCCGTACAGAGCGTTGACATCCATGATGATACGATACAATGGCAGCTCTATATTAGTTGATTGTGGTGAAGGAACGCAGGTAGCAGTCAAACAACAGGGATGGAGTTTCAAACCGATCGATGTGATCTTATTCACACATTTTCATGCAGATCATATCAGTGGACTGCCGGGACTGCTTCTGACGATTGGAAATGCAGAGCGAAAGGATCCGGTTCTGATGGTAGGACCAAAACGGCTGGAACGGGTAGTGAGTTCTCTGCGTGTGATCGCACCGGAGCTTCCGTTTGAGATTCAGTTCAAAGAGCTGACGGAGGAGGAAGAAGAATTTGAGGTGTGCGGATTACGGGCGAATGCATACAGGGTAAATCATAATGTTACCTGTTATGGATATTCATTTGAGCTTGGTCGTGCCGGTAAATTCGATGTGGAACGTGCGCGTGCGCAGGAGGTTCCGATGCAGATCTGGAATACATTACAGAAAGGCATGACGGTAGAATTGGATGGTAGAACCTATACACCAGATATGGTGATGGGGCCAGATAGGAAAGGACTCAAAGTCGCGTACTGTACAGATACCCGTCCGACACCACTTATTACGAAACATGCGGCGGGTTCGGATCTGTTCATCTGTGAAGGGATGTACGGTGAACCGGATAAACACGAAAAAGCAGTTTCTCACAAGCATATGACGATGTATGAAGCTGCGGAGATCGCAAAAGAGGCAGAGGTAAAACAGATGTGGCTGACACATTACAGCCCGTCACTGATCAAACCGATGCAGTATATGGATGAAGTAAGAAAGATATTTCCGGCTGCGATTGCAGGAAAAGACCGAATGGAGACAACATTAAAGTTTGTAGACTGACACAGACGGTAAAACAGGAAAAAGAGGAAGATGAAAATGGAGAAAAAAGATATAAAAATTCTGGCAATTGAATCATCTTGCGATGAGACTTCAGCAGCCGTCGTTGTAAATGGCAGGGAAGTATTATCCAATATCATATATTCACAGATTGACATTCATACGTTGTATGGTGGTGTTGTTCCTGAGATTGCGTCAAGAAAACATATCGAGAAAGTGAATCAGGTGATAAAGAGCGCACTTAAAGAAGCGGATTGTACTTTGGATGACATAGATGCAATCGCGGTTACATATGGCCCGGGACTGGTTGGAGCGTTGTTGGTTGGAGTAGGAGCGGCAAAGGCAATCAGCTATGCGAAGAATATTCCGTTAGTGGGTGTTCATCATATAGAAGGACATATTGCTGCTAATTTTATAGAAGATAAGACATTGGAACCACCATTTATGTGTCTGGTTGTATCCGGTGGACATACTCATCTGGTAAAGGTGACAGATTATGGACAGTTTGAGATCCTTGGCGTGACCAGAGATGATGCGGCAGGCGAAGCATTTGACAAGGTGGCAAGAGCTATCGGACTTGGATATCCGGGTGGACCAAAGGTAGATAAACTCGCGAAAGAGGGAAATCCTGATGCGATAGAATTTCCAAGAGCAAAGATTTCCGATTCTGCATATGATTTCAGTTTTAGTGGTTTAAAGTCTGCGGTTTTAAATTATATCAACCAGAAAGAAATGAAGAATGAGGAGATCAACCGTGCAGATGTAGCGGCATCCTTCCAGAAAGCAGTTACAGATGTACTGACAGAACATACTATATATGCAGCTAAGAAATATGGCATGGATAAAGTCGCGTTGGCAGGTGGTGTTGCGTCAAACTCAGCGCTTCGTGCGTCGATGAAAGCAGCCTGTGAGAAAGCGGGAATTCGGTTATATTATCCTGCGCCGATTCTTTGTACTGATAATGCAGCGATGATTGGAGCAGCCGGTTATTATGAATTCATAAAAGGTACCAGACACGGACTGGATCTGAATGCAGTTCCAAATCTCAAATTAGGCGAGCGGTAGAAGAATACAGTAAGAAGTGAATGCAGATCACTCTGATGCTTTGTAAGTATTCGTAAATATGTGGTGAAAGAATACAATAAGAAATAAATAGTAAAGGTGAAAAAGATAAAAGGATAGAAGAGAAAATATGAGGACAACGGCAATTATACTTGCAGCAGGGAAAGGCAGCCGCATGCACAGTAATATCGAAAAACAGTTCATGGAACTTGGCGGTTATCCTGTAATCTATTATGCGTTAAAAGTTTTTGAGAAAAGTCCTGTGGATGCCATCATTTTGGTAACAGGGAAAAAAAGCGTGGAATATTGCAGACATGAAATCGTAGAGAAATATCATTTTACAAAGGTTGTATCTGTGGTAGAGGGTGGCGAGAACCGGTATGATTCCGTGTATAATGGTTTGTGTGCATGCCGGGAGACCGATTATGTCATGATCCATGACGGCGCAAGACCATTTGTGACACAGGATATGATCGTAAGATCGATCCGGACACTGACAGATTATAAAGCATGTACAGTTGGTATGCCTGTAAAGGACACCATAAAGATTGTAAATGAAAACCGGATCGGTATGGCGACGCCTACAAGAGAGTGTCTATGGCAGATTCAGACCCCACAGAGCTTTCATTACAAATGCCTGATGAAGTGTTATCAGAAGATGATGAAGAAACGGGCAGATGGAGCGATAGCAGTGACAGATGACACAATGGTAGTTGAGGAATACGGCAAGATGCAGGTGAAAGTGATCGAAGGCAGCTATACAAATATAAAGATCACCACACCGGAGGATATGCGTATCGGACAGGAATTTCTGCAAAAACAAGGGCAAAAAAATACTTGAAAATATCAGCCACAAAAAAATGAAATAATTTGAAAAAATGTGTTGACATAGAAAAATAGAAGTGCTAATATATACAAGTCGCCGGTCAAAAGGAGACTTAAACAACTGGATGGAGAGATATCGAAGTGGTCATAACGAGGCGGTCTTGAAAACCGTTTGTCCGAAAGGGCGCGAGGGTTCGAATCCCTCTCTCTCCGCTGACTTTTCAATAAACAAAGATGGAAAGTTCAAGCGCTTGATACTAGGAGAAGTACCCAAGCGGTTGAAGGGGCTCCCCTGGAAAGGGAGTAGGCCGTTAATAGCGGCGCGAGGGT
>ERZ808240.435-NODE-435-length-55581-cov-5.730523_pt1 | contig 55581 bp, 51 predicted proteins | sample MGYA00521084_ERZ808240 | MGnify/ENA primary metagenome ERZ808240 (study PRJEB31516, sample SAMN03275571) | gut metagenome | biome: mammalia-associated habitat; material: feces | host: Papio cynocephalus | place: Kenya | collected 2012-08-06 ...
AACAAGCAAAGAAGCGAGAAGCGTATTAAGATTCGCGGCAAAACTTCAAAATAAAATTTACGAATAAAATAACAAAACCGGGACTTAATGAAAAAATCGAGTCCCGGTTTTTGTGTAAACAATAATTTATTATAAGACGTAAACATTCTTTATGTATGGGAAGATATCATGTCAGAGTAACATGGTTTACAGGTAGAGCAAGGACATGGTTTGCACATTTACAACCGTCTGATAGTCCTGTTAATAAACTCCCCGTCGGCAGCAGAAAACTCTGCAATGATGAAATTTGAGGGTTTTGTCGGTAAATTCAAAATTAAAATCTGTGCGATTTCGCCACGATCCCTCTTTTATAATAAAGATTTTTTATTCCGTTATGTCTGAAATTTCACATTTTAATGCTTTTGAAAGTTTCATGATATTATCAAACTGAGCCTTATTGATATCTTTGCTTTTTCGTTCATAGGCTCGGATTGTATTCAGGGACACCCCGGATTCATCGGCAAGAGCTTCCTGAGTCATACCGCAGAGTTTTCTTAACCTTTTGAGCTTGCTTTCACTTCGTTTGAAATGTTCGTCCATCATATAATAGCTTTTCGTAATATCCGCTTCATGAAACGTCGGATAAAGACCGAGCAGTTCCCGAAACGGTACTGTATCAATAATATTTTTGAATGTTCTGCCCGAGTACCATTGGTAATGCGTCAGCATCCAGCCGACCCAATAAACATCACTTCGTTCAAAACTTTCAACAATCTCTGTATTAATTTTTTCTCCCGTAGTTTTTTCCGTAACTTCAATAAAAAGTTCCAATCCGCTTTTTCCGGCTATATATTTAGGGTTTCCGTTTTCAAACTGTGCTGCGGCATCGGACTGAATAAAACGATTCAGAAAGTCAGAGCCGTCCATGTGGAATGCATATACGGCGTCGTGAAGCATATTTCCCACTGTTCGTGAGGATTTAGCCAGATACAGCTGATTGTAAGCGCGGATCATCTTTCTTCATATCCTCTCTCATAATATCGAGCACGAAAATATCGTTTAGTAACTGCTGTAAATTCTTTTTTTGTGACGCGTATGCTTCTCTTGCTTTTCTGTCCCTTTCGGCTCTTTTAAAATAGTATTCCTGATAATCGGCGTTTTCATGCCCGAGAAATTCAATTTGTCCGAATGAACGCTCCGAAATCAGAACAACTTGCTCGCCCAAAGTGCCGAGGTGCATTGCTCTCTCCAAATCCCTCAATGAGATTACGTTATTAACAAAATCTTCGGCAAATGAAAAATATGAATCATCTGCGCGACAGCCTATCATTATATCAACATTTTCGGTGTCTGACGTAAAGCGTGAAATAATAAACTCTCTTGCTCTGCTGCCGAGAGGAGAAGTAATATCAAACTTTCTGTTTTTCAGCAAAACAGCCATCCAGTTAAGAATATTAAATTCGCCTCTGTTCAGGTGCATAACGTTTAATCCGTCAAGACGCATCAGATATTTGTTTAAATAACCGTCGTTTTTAACAGAACATGCCCATTCTTTTGCAAGTTCGGCACTTTCGGTGCAGTAAAAACCCTGTCCGTAGTCATTATATGTCTTTCCCGCGCCGAATTGAGGCTTTTTTATAATCTGCTGTGAGCCGTGATATATGAGTAATTCATTTTTCATAAGAAACTTCCTTGACTAATACTGTAGTATGACTTCGCTTATATTGTAATACTACAGTATTAGTTTTGTCAACAAAAAATAAAAAAAAGCTAAGGAAATATCCGGTTGACGGTAATCCTCAGCTTTTTTATTCAGTGAATGGTTTATACTTCTTCGCCTTCTGAAAGAGTTTCCGTTACGGGGACGGTAACTTTTCTGTCGTAACAGGAGAATATTTCTTTTACTCTGTTTTCGTCAGGCTTTTTCGTAATAAGGCTTACGAGCAGGACGATTACGATTGAGCCGACCATTGCGAGAACTCCGCAGTTAATCGGGCTTTGCAGAAACGAGGGGAAGATACTCTTTGCAAACATGTTAAGAAGCATGATTCCCGCGCCCCAGATAAAGCTCACCCAGCATGAGACTTTTGTGACTTTTTTCCAATACAGACTTACGAGGAACGGGCCTAAGAACGCACCTGCGAGCGCGCCCCATGAAAGTCCCATGAGCTGTGCTATGAACGTGATGTTGTGCTTATACTGAACGATTGCGATAACGGCGGAGATTAAAATAAATACCGCTATAAAAATTCTGATTATAAGAAGATTTTTCTTTTCGTCCGTCTTTTTTAGAATGACGGGGTCGATAAAGTCGAGCGTAAGAGTCGAGGACGAAGTAAGAACAAGCGACGACAGCGTCGACATTGAAGCCGAAAGAACGAGAATAAGAGTTATCGCCATGACGGCGGGGGAGAGCGTCGAGAGCATTTCGGGGATGATAGCGTCGTAACCGTTCGAGGCAACGTCGACGTTGAAAAGTCTGCCGAAACCGCCGAGAAAGTAGCATCCGCCCGCGACGATTACGGCGAAAAGCGTCGAAATGATAGTGCCGGTGTGAACGCTCTTTTCGTCCTTAATTGCATAGAATTTCTGAACCATCTGCGGAAGTCCCCATGTTCCGAGCGATGTAAGAATTACGACGTAGAGAAGTCCGCCGGGGTCGGGGCCGAAGAATGACGCGAATACGCCGGGCTGAGTTGAAACGGATTCGTCCGTTACTTTTGCGAGTGCGTCGAGCGAACCTGTGAATCCGCCGTTTAATTTAAGAACGCCTGCAATAATGAGAACTATGCCGAAGAGCATTATAATGCCCTGAATGAAGTCGTTGATTGCCGTTGCCATGTAACCGCCGGCAATAACGTATACGGCGGTGAGAACAGCCATTATTATAATACAAAGAGAGTAATCAATGCTGAAAGCCATACCGAAAAGTCTCGAAAGACCGTTGTAAAGCGAGGCGGTGTAGGGGATAAGGAATATGAATATAATTACCGAAGCCGCGATTTTCAGTCCCTTGCTGTCAAAACGTTTTTCAAAGAACTGCGGCATTGTCGCAGAACCCAGGTGCTGGGTCATGATTCTCGTTCGTCTGCCGAGTATTACCCACGCAAGAAGCGAGCCGATAAGTGCGTTGCCTATTCCGACCCATGTTGAAGCCACGCCGAATTTCCATCCGAACTGACCTGCGTAGCCGACGAATATAACAGCCGAAAAATACGATGTGCCGTATGCGAACGCTGTAAGCCACGGACCTACTCCGCGCGAACCGAGGACAAAGCCGGAAACGTCATTGCCCTTTTTACGGCAGATAAAGCCGACGGTCAGCATGACCGCGAAGAAAACGACTATCAGGCAGATCAGGAAGATTTTTTCTTTCATCTTTTTTCTCTCCTTTTTTTGACGTAAAAAAACGGCTCCGATAAGCGCAAACTTATCAAAGCCGTTTGTTATTCGTCCTAAATCAACGATGTGAGCAAACAGCTTCTACAGTATAATAATAGTAGTAAGAAGTAAACATATTGTTCATCACTGTTTGTTCCTTTCGTTGTATTTCGTTATGATAATACAATAATTGACGTTAAATGTCAATAGCAAATTTGTATTTTATTTCAAAAGTTCGTATGTTCTTATAAATACGCATACGGTTTTGTCGTAGTCGGCTATTACGAACTGCATTTTGCCTTCGGGCGTAAATGTAATTGTGATACCCTCAGTCTCGCATCCGAACGCGCCCGTTACGTTTCTTGTAAAGCAGTCGGTAATTTCACCCGTGGCGAGGTCTATGCTTCTGACGACCTTTTTGCCCTTAGGTGTGTTGGGGTCGAGGTTAACATAGAGTTTTCCGTCATGGTAAACTCCGCCCTGTACTCTCTCTATAGGCTCGGAAATGTCGATTTTCTTTGCAAAGCTCATATCCTCGAGGTTATAAGCGAGAATGTAATCCGAATGATGGAACGGAGAAGTGTAGAGAAGGCCGTTATCGGCGTCGACCGCGCACCAGGGGATTCCGTCGTTGAGATACGTCTGGTCTACGGCGTAGTACGTTCCGGTGTACTCGAGAGTGTTCTTGTCAAAGAGAAGAACGAGAGGATCGGCGTTGCTCTTATGCTCGACGGGAGCATAGATCGTATCGCCGTAAAGGCTGATTGCACCGATGTGGTCGTAGCCCTTTTTAGTAAATTCGATGGGAAGTGCGGAGAGGTTCTTTTGGGTGACTTCGCCCGATTCTGCGTCAATTTTTGCAAGCGCGGTCATGTAGAAAGCCGACATCGCACCGGAAGAATAAAAATATTCTCCGTCTGTCGCGAGTCCCTGACCTGTTGCGAAAGCCTCGTCAAGAACGTACTGTCTCTGAGAAACAAGCTCGGCGTCGGCATTTGAGGAGGGCATCGGGCTTATAAGTCCGCATATTCCCGCAAGAATTGCAACGAGAAGAACTTTTGCGCTTTTAAAATAGGAAAGAATCTTCATTTTTTTAGCTCCTTTTAAGGTTTGTAATATAATATTATGCTAAATTTAAGAAAATTTCAATATCTTAATATAAATATTGACTTCTTTTTCGGTTTTTTATATGTTACAATTATAAACGGGGTGTATAAATTATGAAAAAATATGTTATCCTTGCCGTTACTCTTGCTTTGATTATGTCGGCGTTCGCTTCATGCTCTTCTAAGAAAAATGATTCTGAACCGACCTCGGGCGATATTGCCTCCGTTTTGGAGAATGAAAGCGTTTCGGGTGATTATTCGAACGTAAGTATAGATTCGAGAGTTCCGATGAAGGCGGGCGAGTGTGAAATTTACCTTGACGCCGCGCATGACTCGGAGAAAACAGACGGCGACAGTGTTCTGTACTATTCTGATTCAGACCTTGTCATGAAAAAAACGTACAGCGCGGGAAAACTCGTTTCCAAATCGATATACGGTAATTATGAGATTAAATTTACTTATACATATGATTCAAATAACGTACTGACTGAGGTTTCCGCCTCGGGCGAGGCGGGCGACGGTTCGTTTACGAAGGCCTCAATAAAATACCGCTCCGATTCGTCGATAAGTTCGTACGCATATCTTTCATATGACAAACAGACGGATAAACACGAACTGTATTCTTATGATTTTGATTCGTCGGGCAATCTTATAAAAGGATATGATAATTTCGAATCCTTCAGCGAGGCTTTAAACGGCGCGGTTCTCGGCAGTTTCGGACTGTCATAAAAGGAGTTTGACACATGAAAAGATTTATATTGCTTTTGTCAGCTGTTGTTTTGATATTCTGTCTTTGTTCATGCTCCGTCGGTAATGATAAAGGCGCTCCCGAGCCCGATACCGACTCTCATATAATAGACGACTCTGTAACCTTCAAAACAGAAGACGGCGAGGTTCTTATTGAAGACGGCAGAAATTATTACATTCTGACGTTTGAAAACGACAGGGTAAAAAGTACCGCATATGCGCTTCATTTCCTCGATCCCGATTCGGCTTCGGCGATGTATGACGCATATAAAAAAGATATGGGTTCGCTCTATACGGACGTGCGTCTGGACGGAACATATCTTATATTAACGTATTCGGATAAAAACGAAAATTCGTTAAACGGTTTAAGCCGTGCGCTCATAGAGCAGACGTACGGGGATAAAATTATTAAATAAAATATTTTGATTTATAATGTCAGCGGAACTGTCCGGAAATGTACGGCGGTTCCGTTTTTTTTGCATTTAATTTATAAGTACTATTTTTTATTCGGTCAAAGTGTGACATATTATACGTTCCTTTTTGCGTATAATCTCATTAAGGGCGGTGAAAAAATGCAGACCGTTTATGTAGATGTTCTTGTTTTACTCAATTCGATAATCAGTTTGTTTTTGATACTGATAACGTCGTCGATTCTGCGCTGTTCCCCGGGAGCGGGGCGCGTGGCGGCGGGAACGTTCCTCGGCGGAGCGTATTCACTGCTGATATTCGCTCCCGATATGGGCGTTTTTCTGTCTCTCATTGTGAAAATTCTGCTGTGCGTTTCCGTGGTCTCAGCGGTATTCAAGCCGTCGGGTGTACGTTATCTTATTAAATGTCTCTCGGTTTTCGCCGTTGTGAATTTTGCTTTTGCGGGACTGATGATGGGTGTTAAGCTTCTCGTTCTTCCCGAGGGACTCGAGTACAGAAACGGCGCGGTGTATTTTGATTTCGGATTTATTCCGCTGATGCTGGCGGTGATTTTATGCTATGTCCTTACTCTTTTATTTAATGCGCTGTCGTCTAAAACGAGGGCTGAGCAGATTTACGACGTTTCACTGCAATCCGGCGATAAATGCGTGAACTGCCGGGGACTTCTCGACACCGGAAATACTCTTACCGATCCGTTTACGGGCGAGGGAGTTATGGTAATAGATAAAAAGACCGCCGAGAAGATAGCCGACGGCGATATTCTTAAATTTATCGACAGCGTACATACTGGAAATATCGAATCGGCGGCAGAGAATCATATCAGGGGAACAAGAGTTCTTCCGTTTTCATCCGTAGGCGGACGCGGGCTTATGCCGTCGTTTCACACGGACAAAATCACGGTAAGCGACGGGAGGAATAAGACGGTTATGGAAAACGCGGAAATTGCGGTTTCGAAAGAAGAAATTAAAAACGAGGCGGGAATATTGTTAAATCCGTATATGATGAAAGACTTGGGGCGGGGTAACAAATGAAAATTATAAATTTATTAAAAGAAAAGATTTTATATTTAAAAGAGAAGATTATATTCGCACTGTTTTCGGACGATATTTTCTATGTCGGAGGACCGCAGACTCTGCCCGAACCTCTTAAAAAGAAAGAGGAAGAGGAGTGTATGCTCCGTCTTGCAAACGGCGATGAATCAGTAAGACAGACGCTCATTGTTCATAATTTAAGACTCGTTGTGTACATAGCAAAAAAATTTGAAAATTCCGGCGTCGGAGTCGAGGATCTCGTTTCGATAGGAACGATAGGTCTGATAAAGGCTGTAAATACGTTCCGCCCGGATAAGAATATAAAACTTGCGACATACGCGAGCCGGTGCGTTGAAAATGAGATTTTGATGTACTTGAGAAAAACGTCGTCGCTTAAAAACGAGGTGTCATTTGATGAACCGCTCAATACAGACAGCGACGGAAACGAGCTTCTTCTCTCCGATATTCTGACCTTAGACGATGAGTGCGTCAACAGAAACATAGAGTCTGAGGATGAGAAAAGAACTCTGATGCGCGTGCTCGACTGCCTTGACGAACGGGAAAGACTGATAATTGATATGCGTTTCGGAATGCGAGGTAACAAAGAGCATACGCAGAAGGAGGTCGCTGATATAATGGGAATATCCCAAAGCTATATATCCAGACTCGAAAAACGCATAATTTCTACATTAAAAAAAGAAATGGTGAAATTCGAATAAACATATTGATATTTGTCTAAGAAATATTGTATAATATATAAAACATATTTCTTAGGGTGATGTACTTGAAAAATCCGATTGGTTTTCTGTTTTCAAAAAAAGCGGACGAGGGGTGCGTTCCGAATATTGATTTGTTCGCTCACTCCGCAGGTTTGTGCGGTCAGAATATGACGTATTCGTTTGTTTCCGGCTGGTGGTTTACGTTTTGTATCGACATACTCGGAATCGACCCGAGTAAGGTCGGCGCGATAACGTCGATAAGCCGACTCTGGGACGCGGTAAACGACCCTCTTATCGGTTCTCTTGTTGACAAAATCAGATTCAAAAACGGCGAAAAACTCCGTCCGTACACTTTGATAACGCCCCCGATAATCGGTATACTGTCTCTGTTGATGTTTGTTAAATTCAATTTTGCCCCCGGCGTAATACTTGCGCTGATGATGGTGCTTTACTTTTTTTGGGATCTTACGTATTCGTTCCAGGATGTTGCTCTGTGGGGACTTATAGCGGTTTCGTCGCCTCATTCCGAGGAACGTACGAGGGTCGCGCAGTGGATATCTATAGGCGCGGGCGCGGGAGCCGCGCTTGTCGGACTGTTCCCGAACATGCTCGGCGATAATGTTTTAAATGCGCTTCATACGAATGTTACAACGATGTATCTTGTCGGCGGACTCATATTCGGTTTGGGCGGAGAGCTTTTGTCGATGTCTGCGTACAGACAGAAGGAGCGTATTAAAGCCGAAACAGAGAAGTCGGATTCCATAAAGGATATATTCAGCGGTCTTATGCATAATAAAGTTCTGCTGACTATTTCACTCGCAAGATTTTTACAGCAGGTCACGCCCGTTCTCGACTGGATTCATTTCTTCGAAAGCAGCGTATCATATGATATCGGTTCGATACATATTGACGGTGGAAACGCACAGTTTTTATTCGGACTTATTACGGGTATACCCGGAACGTTCTGTATGTTTGCGGCGACGAAAATAGTCGATAAGATAGGCGGAAGAAAACGTCTGCTTGTCTCATCGCAGATATTCGCGATAGTGCTTAGAGTTTTTTCGTATTTCGTAGGATATAAGAGTATAGGACAGATGGCGGTTGTTATGGTTCTATACTCCGTAATGCAGATTCCTGCCATGATGATGGATATATGCCACCGTTCGCTGATTTCGGATTCGATTGATTATGTCGAGTGGAAAACAGGCGTTCGAAACGAGGGTATATCTTTTTCGATTCAGAACTTTATTTCGAAAATGCAGTCGGCGGTTACTTCGCTTATTAAGGGCGGAATTCTCTCGTTGCTTCACTATGACCAGACGATCACGCGTAAATACAATCAGAATGCAACTTATATCAAATGGCAGTGGCCGATATTCATGCTCGGTCCCGTTGTCGGTGCGCTTATGTACCTTATTGTAATATCCTTCGTAAAGGACGATAAGGCTCTGAAAGAACAGGTCGAACGCGAACTTAAGGAGCGCAGGGAGCTTCGCGCCAAAGAAAAAGCGGAAGCGGAACAGACCGTTTCTGTTCAGACTTAATAATTAAAAATTGTAAAAAAGCGGCTCCGAATTTAACCTCGGAACCGCTTTTTATATCGTATATTCTATCGTTTCAATATTGTCGGTGTTGTGCTCGATTTCCTTTGAATAAAGTCTCGCGGTATATGCGATTTTGTCTTTTTTGGTAAGAGCCGATTTATTCCGGGCTGCGTATCGGATTATCGTATTGAGCGAAAAAATAATGAATTCCGCTTTTGAAACGATATCTCCGTCGTTTATCGCTTTGGGAATATATCTGTAAACGAAATAGGAGAGTATGTTTTTTAGGAGAACATCGTTTTCGTCAATCTTAACGGGTTCGTTTTTCTCCGAATTTAAAACATCACGCCATTCATTTGTGAGAATTTCGAGGTTTGAGAGAACTGCATAATAATCGTATTCTTTTATTTCGCAAACTTCCGGCGTGAGATTTTCTGTCTTAGAATAATCGTCCGCGTTAATTAGATCCTGAAACTTCAGCGAAAGCGAATATATAAGAGAAAGCGATTTTTTCATGCTGTTATTCTCAATGATATAAAATATCTTTTCTCTTAATTTAAACAGTGCGGGCAGAAGCGGGTCGTGGATCGTATATTCCGGTTTTTTGTCGGTTTCTTCTACATTAAAACAAGTGAGCGACGTTTTGTTTTTGATGATATCGATAACCGCTGGACAGGACAGTGAAAGACTTACTTCGGTAATTTCGCCGTACTCCTCGACAAAACGAGGATGCTGTCTGCATACCTCGCACAGTGCGTCTTCACCCTCGTTTATTATAATTTTGCACAGGTTTTCCAGATTTAAAAACGGGCATCTGCCGTTTTTCTGAATGAAAACCGCGTCCGAATCATCGTCGATTTCGATGTTTTTAATTATCGATTTTCCGAATTCAGATTTAAGCGATTTATATTTATCAAAAGAATCGGAGTCGATAATTATTTCCCACCCTTTACAGCACGTGTCCGGACATTTTGAAGCAGTGCATTTAAAAAGCGGATAATGGTCTTCAAAAACGTATTTCATCAATATCCCTTTGCGAAATAATGTTCGAAATAGTCGATTGCGCGGTTATATCTGTCGCGGTTCCAGTCGGCACCCATTATTACAACGAGAAGGGCGCGTCCGTCTTTTTCCGCGGCCGCAGTGAGACAGCATCCGGCTTCGCTTGTTGTTCCCGTCTTCATGCCCATTGCGTAGCTGTAATAGTAACCTGAATCCTGCCAGAGAAGTTTATTTGAGTTGTCGTACGTAAGAGTCTGCCCCGATTCGATTGTTATAGTCTTTCTGTACCATGAGGCAATGAGTCTCAGGGTACGGTTCCAGTATACCTGTTTTGCAATAAGAGCCATGTCCCTCGCGCAGGTGTAGTGGTTTGAATAGGGGAATCCCGACGGGTTTACAAAGTGTGTGTTTACGCATCCGAGTTCATTTGCGGTTTGGTTCATAAGGTTTACAAATTTATTGAGTGCGGTCTGATTTGAAAGAGAGTATCCGTATAAATATTTAGCCGTCTGAACAGCTATGCAGTAAGCGGAGTCACAGCCGGAGGGAAGCAGAAGAGAGGTTATTAGATCCTTCATAGTCATTCTGTAGCCGGGTTTTATGTACGAAAGGGACGAATTGGATTCGGTAAGATAAATTTCGCTTCCTACCGTAATCACGTAATCCATGGGTACGTATTTTGAAGCAACGAGCGCGGTCATGAGTTTAGTCATGCTTGCTGGGTATGCCGCCGTCGTCGCGTTGTACGAATAGAGCATCTGGTCGTTTGTAAGGTCGTAAACGACCGACTCTCTGAATGCCGACCCCTCGCTTCCGAGAACTTTGCCCGAATCGACGGGCTGCATTCTGTCCCTTGTCGTAGTAACGGGCTTTTGCGTCGTCGGTGGCTGAGTTGTCTGCGGTCTGGTGACGGTTCCGTATGTGGTTCTCGACGCGTCGATGCCTAAAAGGTCTCTGAGCATGAGTCTTACGTCGGTGATCGTCAGTTTGCCGTTTTTGTCCATATCGAAAACAGATTTGTCGACATCTTCGGGGAAAACTTCCAATTTTGCCGTTACTCTCAGAAATATTCGTACGTCTGATATCGTAAATCTGCCGTCGCCGGTAAGGTCATAATCCTTATATGTTTTAGTTTTAACAGAGGATATCTCTTCGTTTTCGATTACCGTTTCTTCGTGCGAAGAACTTTCATTTACCGCAAAGGACGGAATAAGAAATACCGATAATGCGAGGATAAGAGACAATATTAAAGATAAAGATGCGTTAAAATATTTTTTCATTTTATTGTCACTTCCGAAAATTATTTTTTAGTTGTCAGCATAAAGCTTTCCTGTCTGCCGTGTCCTGTGATTTTAAGCGTCTCGTCGTCAATTTCAACGTCGGCGAACGTGCAATCTTCACCTACCGCCATCGACCTGAATATTACGAACGGCTTACCGTTAATGAGCATTACCGAGCCTTCGTGATAGTGACCGGAAAATACGGCGCGTATCTTATCGTTACAGCACAGAGTGTCCATTATTTTATCTCGGTTTAATATGTAATGGTTTCTGAACGGATTGTTTATAAGCTCGCAGTCCGGGTCGGGAATTATAAACGGGAAGTGGGTGAATACGAGAATTTTTTTCTCGCTCTCGTTTACTGTTTTCTGAAACCACTGTACCTGTTCCTCGTCAAGATACGGAGTGAACCATGTCATTTCATGGTCCGGGTACGGCTTTTTTGGATCGTCCATTGCCGCGTCGAGAACGATTCCGAGGTATTCGCCCGCGTCGAATGTATAATATCTGTTCGGCATGCCGAGAATTCTGTAATAGTCATGCTTGTCCGAACTTGTGTCGTGATTGCCTATCGCAGAGTAGAATTTACGTCCCGAAGCTCGGAAAATATCCGCAAGTTCATTTAGAAGTTCAAGCTGGGGCTTATATCCGGGATAACCGTCCGCAGTGTCGCCGAGGTTTACGATAAAGCCGTTGTCTTTATTTTCACTCTCAAGAGCTTCTTTTAACTTTTTTGCCGAGAGATAGTTTAATCTGTCGTCGTTGTTAAGCCTGTCGGAATAGTGAAGATCCGTAACGGCAGTGAATTTTGTCATAATAATCGCCTCACAGATATTTATAATACCATAATATAAAAATGTTTGCAATCAGAATTTACCGATTTTTTGACAATGTTTTTTGTGTGCAATATACAATTAAAATTAAATGTCCATAGGCAAAATGCACATGATAATTTTTTTGTTTTAAGAGCAATTAATGACTATCGACGAAAATTAATTAACCGATTGACAATTGTATTTTTACGTCTTATAATTAGCGTGTACTAAAAATTGGTTAGGAGGTTTTACCGATGATAAAGACGTTGGCGGGATGTATCAGAGAGTATAAAAAGCAGACGATTCTGACTCCCGTTTTTATAGTGTTCGAGGTAATGCTTGAGTGCATTATACCGTTCATTATTTCGCGGTTTGTCAATGAAATCAAAGCGGGCTGCGACTTTTCGGAAATTTTAAAATACTCCGGCGTGCTTATTTTGATGGCTGTTCTGTCGCTTGTTTTCGGTGCGCTCGCCGGTAATACGTGCGCGACCGCTTCGTGCGGATTCGCAAAGAATTTAAGAAAGGATATGTTCTATAAGATTCAAACTTATTCGTTTGAGAATATCGACAGATTCTCGACTGCAAGTCTTGTTACGCGGCTGACGACGGATATCAATAATCTTCAGATGGCGTTCATGATGATTATAAGAATCGCGATACGCGCCCCGCTTATGATGATATTCGCTTTTACAATGGCGTTTATAATGGGCGGAAAGCTGGCGCTTGTGTTTGCGTTCGAAATTCCGTTCCTTGCTTTCGGACTTCTGATTATCGGAAAGAAAGTTATGCCTTTATTTAAAAAGGTTTTCAGAAAGTACGATAAGTTAAACGAGTCCGTTCAGGAGAACGTAAAAGGTATGCGCGTTGTCAAGGCGTATGTCAGAGAGGATTATGAAAATAAGAAATTCGCCGCCGCGTCCGATGATGTACGTTCGGATTTTACAAAGGCGGAGAAGATTCTCGCGCTCAATAACCCCATGATGCAGTTTTGCATGTACTGCACGATGATAGTTGTTCTGACTATCGGTTCTTATCTTATAATAACGACTACGGGCTCGGCTATTGACGTGGGGCAGCTTTCATCAATGCTTACCTACGGATTCCAGATTCTTTCGTCGCTTATGATGCTTTCCATGATAATCGTCATGATAACCATGTCGGGCGAATCGGCAAGGAGAATTACCGAGGTTTTAAATGAGGACAGCACTCTTAAAAACTGTGAAAATCCCGTGCATACCGTAAAGGACGGAAGCATTGATTTCGACTCGGTAAGCTTCAGATATTCCCATAAGGCGGAAAGAAACGCTCTTGAAAATATCAATCTTCATATCAAATCGGGTGAGACGATAGGTATTATCGGCGGTACGGGTTCGTCGAAATCGACACTCGTTCAGCTTATATGCCGTCTCTACGACGCGACTGAGGGTACCGTTAAGGTCGGCGGTCTCGACGTTAAGAAATATGATATAGATTCGCTTCGTAATCAGGTTGCGGTTGTATTGCAGAAAAATATTCTTTTCTCCGGCACGATTAAGGAAAATCTTCGCTGGGGCAATAAGGAAGCGACCGACAAAGAGATGACAGAAGCGTGCAGACTGTCCTGCGCGGACGAGTTTATAGAAAAGTTCCCCGATAAATACGATACGTATATCGAGCAGGGCGGTGCGAATGTCTCCGGCGGACAGAAGCAGAGACTTTGCATTGCAAGAGCTTTGCTTAAAAAACCGAAAATACTGATTCTCGACGACTCAACATCTGCGGTCGATACAAAAACAGATGCGCAGATAAGAGGCGCTATGAAGCAGTACATTCCCGATACCACAAAAATTATAATAGCTCAGCGTATATCCTCGGTTCAGGACGCGGACAGAATCGTAGTTATGGATTCGGGCAGAATCAACGCCGTCGGAACGCATGACGAGCTTCTAAAAAATAACGAGATATACCGCGAGGTATACGAGTCGCAGAACAAGGGAGGCGATGACAATGAGTAAGCCGAATTTTCCTAAAGGCGGACGCACTCCCGGGCAGTCCGCGCCGAAAGGCACCATGGGAAGGATTATAAAAACGGTATTCGGATTTTTCCCCGTTCTCGCTCCGATAATCGTTTTTTGTATATTATTTAATGCTGTCGTAAGCTCGATTCCCGCGATATTTATGCAGAATGTTATCGAGATTATCGAACAGCATTTTAAAACGGGAGACTGGGCGGGCGCAAAACCGCAGATTATTGAAAAAGTCACCGTCCTCATCATACTTTATGCGCTTTCTCTTGTTGCAGGATTTGTTTATACCCGGCTTATGGCAATAATGACTCAGGGCTTTTTGTGCAAGATGCGTGACAAGATGTTCTCGGGTATGCAGAAACTGCCTATAAAGTATTTTGATACGCATAACCACGGCGATATAATGAGTTATTATACTAACGATATCGACACGTTAAGACAGATGATATCTCAGAGCTTTCCGCAGTTTCTCACGTCTGCGATAACCGTTGCCACCGTTTTCGGAATTATGATGTATTACAGCATCTGGCTGACTCTGGTAGTCGTGCTCGGAGTTGCCGTAATGATTCTCGTTACAAAGAAAGTCGGCGGAAATTCCGCTAAATACTTCATCCGTCAGCAGATTGCCATAGGCAAGACCGAGGGCTATATCGAAGAGATGATGAACGGTCAGAAGGTCGTAAAGGTTTTCTGTCATGAGGAGGAATCATGCAAAAAATTCGATGAAATAAACGAAGGACTTTACCGCGACGCGCAGAGTGCAAATAAATTTGCAAACATGCTCATGCCTATTCTTAATAATATAGGCAATGTCCTTTATGTTATCGTTGCGGTGACGGGCGCGGTATTTATGCTCACCGAAGCTAAAAACATAAGCGTTTCGGGTATGGCGTTCAGCATAAGCATTATTGTTCCGTTCCTTAACATGACAAAGCAGTTTTCAGGCAACATAAGCCAGCTTTCGCAGCAGGTCAACTCCGTTGTCATGGGACTTGCGGGCGCGGCGAGAGTATTTGCGCTGATTGACGAGAAACCCGAAGTTGACGACGGTTATGTAACGCTCGTAAATGCTAAGGACGATAACGGCGTTCTCACAGAGTGCAAAGAGCGTACCGGCATATGGGCGTGGAAACACCCGCACGAGGACGGCACGGTAAGTTATACACGCCTTGCGGGCGACGTAACGCTCGATGACGTTGACTTCGGATATACCAAGGACAAAATCGTACTTCATAATATTTCCGTATATGCAAAACCCGGTCAGAAAGTCGCGTTTGTCGGAGCCACGGGCGCGGGCAAGACGACGATTACGAATCTTATCAACAGATTTTACGATATCGCGGACGGAAAAATACGTTACGACGGTATTAATATAAATAAGATTAAAAAATCCGATTTAAGACGTTCGCTCGGTATGGTACTTCAGGATACTAATCTGTTTACCGGTACGGTTATGGACAATATCAGGTACGGCAGACTCGACGCGACGGACGATGAGTGCATAGAGGCGGCTCGTCTTGCGGGCGCGGATGATTTTATCACGCGTCTCCCCGATGGATATAATACTATGCTCTCCGGCAACGGCGCGAACCTCTCGCAGGGTCAGAGACAGTTAATTTCGATAGCGAGAGCCGCGGCGGCAGACCCGCCGGTTATGATTCTCGACGAGGCAACATCGAGTATAGATACACGTACCGAGGCGATAGTTCAGCGCGGTATGGATTCGCTCATGAAGGGCAGAACCGTATTTGTAATTGCGCACAGACTGTCTACCGTTAAGAATTCGGATGTTATAATGGTTCTCGACGCGGGACGCATAATCGAGCGCGGAAGCCATAAAGACCTTATAGCAAAGCGCGGAGTTTACTATCAGCTCTACACCGGCGCGTTTGAATTGGAATAACAGCAAAAGACAGCCGAATAGGAAAGAAGGCGGATATATTCCTTTGCGGTTTAAGTCTCTTTTGCTATAATACTTGAAATGCCGAGGATATTGTGATAAGATATCCTCAGCATTTTTATTTAAGGAGATTTTTCAGTATGAGTTGTTATTTTACAAAAGACGGCGCGCCTTTTGTTCCCGAGAGCATTAATCCCGAGCTTGTAAAGATATGCGCCGTTATAATCAAGAACTGCCATCTTAAGGTTAAGTATCAGATGAGAACGTCGGCTCTTTCCTCCGCGTTAAAGGGCGGAAAGTCGGAGCATATGAAGGAAACGGCGCTTAAATGCATTGAGAAAAACAAGCCCGCGTATAATCAGGATATGTCCCTTACGGGCGTTAAAATTGCGGATATAGATGATTCTTTCTTTGACGATAAGGACGACGCGTTTTTCTCTGCAACGCTTAAACTTCTTATTGACTTTGCGGCTATAAATACAGTAGTCGAGGCTGGACTTATACAGCTTCTCGCCGCCGCATGCGAAAAACAGACCGGCACGCCTCTCAACAAAACGTATTTCTTTACAAATCAGACCGAGGTTCTCGACGACCCCGACGATGAGGAAGAGAACGAGAATACGGAAGAATAAAATAATTATAAAAACTAAAAAGTCTCGGAATCCGAATTTCCGGGACTTTTTGTATGTCCTTTGTTCTGTTTTAATTCTGTTTTCTGACTATTCTGTACTCGTCGTCCGCGCGGTAGTACGGACAGTTATAATTTAAATACGTCATAAATCTTAACATTTCGTCCTCGTCCATGTCGACGTCGCAGTAATATTCCTGCATTTCCTCGTCATAGCAGAGATTTTCACATGTGTCACAGTCGGAACGAAGCGTCTTTTTTGAGTCTTTATCCATTGAATTCACCAAAGAGTAAAAATAGAGTTTAAATTATAAAGTAATTATAGCACGATATAATTAAAGTATCAATGTTGAAATTGTGTAAATAATAATGTATAATCAGAATATGGAAAAGTACAAAGTTATAAGAAGCCGGCGAAAAACGCTTGCGATTCATATAGAAAACGATTTGTCCGTGAGTGTAAAGGCTCCGCTGTTTCTGTCGGACGAGGTTATAAAAAGAGAAGTCAAAAAGCATGAAAAGTGGATAGAAAACACGCGGGAAAAGATTAAAAAGCGCGAGAGTGAAAAGCCGAGTTTTTCCGAAGAAGAAATTGAGAAACTTAAAAAAGAGGCGTACGAATATTTAAGCGAGAGAACGAGGTATTACAGTGAGAAAACAGGGTTAAAATATTCTTACGTTAAAATAACGTCCGCCGAAAAGCGGTTCGGAAGCTGTAATTCAAAGGGCGGGATATGCTATTCGTACCGTCTTATGCTTTACGATAAACGCGCTGTCGATTACGTTGTAGTACACGAACTTTGTCATACCGTACATATGAACCACTCAGCACGGTTTTACGCGCTGGTTCAGAGTATTCTTCCCGATTGGAAAGAGAGGGAAAGACTTTTAAAGGGCGGATGACAGGGAATGAAAAGGGCGAATCTTATAATAATTCAGATTCTTGTTTCGGCGGTGAGCGTTATAGGCATTAATATTATATCGTCCGGTATGAATAAAGCCGACACGCCGTCGAACGCGGTGCTTGTAAATTGTATTTTTTATGATAGTACGGAGGAAATATAAATGATAAGAGACGTTACAGCCGCCGTTTTTATTAAAGACGGCAGAGTTATGATATGCCGGCGCCCGCCGAATAAGGGCAACGCGCTCAAATGGGAGTTCCCGGGCGGAAAATCGGAGCCGGGGGAGACTCTTGAGGAGTGTTTAAAACGCGAATGCGAGGAAGAACTCGGAATCGAAATTTCCGTCGGCAGAGAAATTTGCGCGACCGAATACGAATACCCCGATATCACGGTAAAACTTCACTTCATGCTGTCAAAAATAGTATCGGGAACGCCCGAGCTTAAAGAGCATGTCGATATCAAATACATAACAAAAAGCGAACTGGCAGATTATGATTTCTGTCCTGCGGACAGAGATATAGTTAAAATTCTTGCGGAGGAAAATTATCTTGACTGATTTTACATTAAAAACATTCAGAGTAAACGACGTATCGTTTGTGAACAGACTCGTTCCGAATACTAAAATCGAGATCGGCAATAAGTATTCATATAATGTCGGATATTCAAAAAACGATATATGCCGGGGAGAATTCTCGGCTGAAATATTCGATAAAAACAACAGGGATAATTTTTACATAAAAGTTGTTCTCGTCGGCGTATTCTCGTTTAATGATGGGATAAAAAAAGAAAAACTCCATGTTGAGACGTTCAAGGCTCTTTTCCCGATTGTACGTTCGTATATTATTACTCTTACGTCGAACGCGGGAATTCCGCCGGTCATAATTCCGAACGCGGACATAGACAATCAGGATATATACCGCGTCGACCTTAATAATAACAACAGGGAATCATAAAATATGGATAATATAAATACAGTTCCCGCGTTTTTCAGGAGCGCGGACATTCCGGACTACGACTGCGGCGACGGGGTAATAATGAAAACGTACCGTTCTTCGTCAAAGGAAGAATTCGATTCTTATATTGAAAAATTATCGTCGGCTAGGTTCTCACTTTACGATAAGCAGATAAGAGAGAATAATTATTTTTACGTTTACGTTTCGGGTGAAACAAAGGTTTTTGCAAGCTTCTGCGAATGTGATAAAACAGTCAGAATTATTATTGATAATTATACGCTTTTGCCGTCAAAAACTCCCGTTTCGGGCAAAAAGATTACCAATACCGTTCTCTATCAGTTTGAAACAGATCACAGTCTTATCGACTGCGGAATGTGCTATATCGTAAAATGCTCAGACGGAAGCTTCTTCATAATTGATTCCGCGCACATGTACTCTGTAAACGACAACGACAGGCTTCACGATTTCCTGCGTTCGCTCAACGGTTCGCGTGAAAAAATTCATATCGCGGGCTGGTTTTTCAGTCACGGGCATACGGACCATATTTGCAAGTTTATGGATTTTTTCAAATATAATATGTCCGACTGCGTTATCGACGGAATTTATTATAACTTTGTCGCGCCCGGTCATAAGGACGAGGGCGAATGGGAGGAATCAGAAAGAGCTGTCAGAATTAATTTTGCTTCTCTTTTGAAAGAGCATCCCGAAATAAAAAAATACAAACTCCATTCGGGACAGCATTTTTATATAAACGAACTTGAATTTTACGTGCTTGCGACTCACGAGGACGTATACCCGAATTCTATGAGCAATTTTAACGATACGTCGACGGCTCTGATGATGACATACGAGGGAACGCGCGTAAGTTTCCCCGGCGACGGCGGACGAATGATAAGCGACGTTATGACTTCGAGATATTCGGATGAATTAAAATGCGATATAATGCAGGTTTCACACCACGGACATATGGGATGCAGAACGGAATTCTACGAGAAATCCGGCGCGAAAACCGCGCTGTTTCCGAATACGAGAATCAAGCTTGACGAGGAAAACGAGAAACTCGAGGAGAACCGCAGAATAATAGAACTCGCCGACAGATATTATGTTTCGAGCGAGGGAACCGTGGGACTGCCCCTGCCGTACAAAGCGGGATGCGAGATAATTTACCCGGACGAAACGACGGAGAATTTTGACGGGATATTTGCTCTGTGGGGATATGAATATGCGGATGAATTTAAGGAAAAAGTCATAAACGATTTTCTTAAACGACATAATTTAAAATAACAAAAACGCGGATTCCGAAATAAACGGAGTCCGCATTTTTGAAGTTATAAATTTAATGTCAGCCGACAGCATTATTAAATGTCAGTCAATAGCTTTGAACGCTTCATCGAGGGCTGCGATAAGGTCGTCCGAATTCTCGATTCCTATTGAAAGTCTTATCGTATTCGGCTTGATGCCCTGCTCGGCAAGCTCTTCCTCATTTAACTGCGAGTGTGTTGTGCTTGCGGGGTGAATTACGAGCGACTTAACGTCGGCAACGTTTGCAAGAAGCGAGAATATAGCGAGATTGTCTATGAATTTCTTGGCTTCTTCCGCTCCGCCCTTAATTTCGAATGTGAATATTGAGCCGGCACCGTTCGGGAAGTATTTTTTGTAGAGATTGTGGCTCGGTTCCGATTCGAGCGAGGGGTGATGAACTGCCTCAACCTTGGGATTTGAATTGAGATATTCTACGATTTTAAGCGCGTTCTGAACGTGTCTCTCGACTCTTAACGAGAGAGTTTCGAGTCCCTGTAAGAATATAAACGCGTGGAACGGCGAGAGCGTCGCGCCCGTGTCTCTTAAAAGAATTGCGCGGATATATGTTACAAATGCCGCGCCGGGAGCAGCGTCTGCAAACGAGACTCCGTGATAGCTCGGGTTTGGCTCCGAGATCCACGGAAATTTGCCCGAGCCTTTCCAGTCGAACTTACCGCTTTCGACGATAACTCCGCCTATCGCGGTTCCGTGACCGCCGATGAATTTTGTTGCGGAATGAACAACGATGTCCGCGCCGTGCTCGATCGGTCTGATAAGATACGGCGTTGCGAACGTCGAATCAACAACGAGCGGGATGTTATGTTTATGAGCGACCTCGGCGACTGCTTCAAGGTCTATAATATTAGAATTGGGATTGCCGAGAGTTTCTACGAATATTGCTTTCGTGTTCTCCTGTATCGCGTTTTCGAATGCGCCGTCTTCCTCGGGGTCGACGAATGTTGCGGTGATTCCCGACGAGAGGGGGAGTGTGTGTGCTAAAAGATTATAAGTTCCGCCGTAAATCGTTTTTGACGCTACTATGTGTTCTCCGCTTCTTGCCAAAGCGCTGAGCGTGTAGTTAATAGCCGCCGCGCCCGAAGCTGCGGCAAGAGCGGCGGAGCCGGATTCGAGAGACGCTATTCTCTTTTCGAAAATGTCCTGTGTGGGGTTTGTAAGACGTCCGTAAATATTGCCTGCGTCTCTGAGTGCGAATCTGTCCGCCGCATGCTGTGAATTGTGGAAAACGTATGATGTCGTAGCGTATATCGGAACCGCTCTCGCGTCGGTGACGGGGTCGGGCTGTTCCTGTCCTATATGTAACTGTTTTGTTTCAAAGCTCCAGTTTGCCGAATTCTTTATATCTGCCATTGTTAATTCCTCCGTTAATATTTTATCATTTTTTAAATTGAAATTTTTGAATTTGAGTAGGAATTAACGGTACATTCGGTCTGTTGATGAACAATATCTTTTTACTTTTAAACTCTGCGTTATCATATCGTTCAGCTCCTTTTCATGCCTTGATTATATCAGCGGGTGACTTGTTTGTCCAATATTTAAAATGAATCGAACGTTATAATTAAAACCTATTAATCTGATATGTATTAGAATTATCAACAAAAAAAATAAATTCCCATAAAAATAGTTGTTGACAATCAACAAACATAATTATATAATAGAAAACAGAAACGGAAAGCCGAAAGGGGAAGGGCATTTTGATGCAGACAGCTGATATTTCTTCCGTACGCAGAACTAATTTTTTATTTGTCAGCGGATATATCAGAAAAAACGGCTCATGTACGATTCCCCGTATTGCCGAAGATGTCGGTTTAAGTCTGCCGACCGTTACCCGTGCCGTCAATTTTGCACTCGAACGCGGTATTTTTATCCCCGACGGTATGTGCACCGTCGGCAGGGGAAGAAAGGCTGTATCCTATACGCTCAATCCCGATTTTAAGCACTGCGGACTTTTTTATTTTTTTTCCGACACGCTTCACTGCGATATATATGATTTTAAATTTAATCGTATTTATTCCTATTCCTGTCCCGTATCCGATGAAAACGCTGTTGAAATTCTTAAGATTAACGTATTGAAAATTACGCAATACGACAAAAAAATATCTCATGTGCTTTTTGCCGTTCCCGGGCATGTTCTTGACAATTCAATTCTCCGTTCATGGAAATTTCCGAGTCTTAACGGATTAAATTTAAAAGAGTATTTCTCGTTTCTTGAAAATATAAATGTTATTGCGGTCAACAATATGTTCGCGGTAACGTGTTCATCGTGGAAATATACGAACGATTATCATTCGAAAACCGTCGTTTCGTATACGTTCGGCGCAAAAAAGTACGGAGCCGGTATATCCGTTAACGGATGCGTGCTCTCGGGCGCGTCGGGCAGAGTCTGCGATATCGGCAGGCTGGAGACAAAGGAAACCGACAGACATAGTCTTGAATTTTTCAAAGAGCAGATCTCGGGCGTTATTTCGGTCGTTGATCCCGATAAAATAATTCTTTACCCGAACGGCGAGTGTACTTATGAGATGCTTTCGACAGAACTTTGTAAAGTATACGGCGATGATTTTGCTCAAAGACTTGTATGCGGAACTGACCTTTACGATGATTGCGCACACGGCCTTTTGAGGTTTTTTAACAAGGAACTTAAAGCGAACTATGTATGAGTTCGTTTTTTGATAAACAATTAGTAACGAAACGTTATTAATTATTTGTTTGTTTAATTAATAACGAATCGTTATTAAATCTTTCTGCAATTCAAAGGAGATGATTTTCAACCGGCGCGACGCAAATCAAAATATTATAAAATATAAATTTTTATTGATGAGGAGATGTTTATTATGGAAAAACTGAAGAAACATTTAAGCGTATTTCTGGCTCTGTGTCTGACGCTTGTATATCTGCCTTTGATTCCCGTTTATGCGTCTGGGACGCTTGCCGACGTTGAAAAACGGATTGAAGCATTTGACGGTGCTCTGAACACGGCGGAACCCGACGTGGACGTTCTCGCGGAGTTTGAGAAAATCGTCGGAATGTATAAAACACTTTCGGCAGAAGAAAAAGAGCATATGGATGTTCTTCTCTTTGACAAGCTCTATCATAAGTCTATCGACAGAGAAAAGCAGATTTCAATAATAAATAATCCGAATCTTAAATCATATGATAAGAAACATATGACAAATGCTTCGGAGCAGACAAAAGCTTCGCTCGGCGGGCTTCCTGCCTATATGGACGAGGCAGAGACTCTTTACGGTACGCTCAACAGTAAAACAACGTCTTCCGAAGATAAATTATCGGCTTTTTCCGCGGCAAGCGTCAACGCAAGAATTTATGCGGGATTGTACAGCTCAAATTATAAAATGTTTAATTCGGCGCTCGCTTCATATCCTGCAAAAGGTTTTGAGACGGTTGTGAATGCGCTCGCAAAGGATATGCTTAAAGCCGAGCCTTTCGGCGAAGCCGTGATTAAAAAACCGTCCAAACCAAACGCGAAAAATTACACGGACGGCGTAAACGATCCCGAATATATAAAGGCTTACGACGCGTATTGGGAGCAGGAAACCGCATATCAGCTTCGCAGTGCGAGAGAGAAGAATTACTCTGCCGAAATAAATCTTAAAGCGATGGCTCAGGTTTCTGCCGCCGCGCCCGAGTACGATCCCGCAGTCGATGCCGTAAACGCGCTTATTGAGGCGAAAACGGCGTATGATAATGATAAGAACAATACGGCTCCCGCTGCGGCGGCAGTTGAAAAATACAACGCGCTGACCGTTATGCAGAAGCTTGTTGTCGATAAACTTTCGTACAGTTTTATGTTTACTGCGGTGAGCAAAGGTTCTTATTATTCTGTTTCCGGCATGACCGCCGCAAAACTTTATACCGCATGCAATGATGTAGGAAACGCGTATTTTGTAGATGAATTTATAAAAGTAATAAATTCGATAGATGAACCCTATACCCGTGAAGATATAGAAAATGCAAAGTCTGCATACGCACTTATTCCCTCGACTCTTATTTCGTCGATTCCCGCGGAGATTTTGGCTAAGTACAAGGCTGTTCTCGCCTCGATAAAGCCCGACGTTCCCTCGGACGAAAAGCCCGACATTTCGAACATGCCTCATACGGATATCGATTATCCCGTCAGCGAGGATATGACATACAAGACTGCGAGAAATCTCTTTAACGCAGTTCTTGCGTTCACGGGTTCCGATCAGCAGACGTTCGCTTCCGATATTGAGACTAAAGTCTTTTCGAGCGAATTTATCGGCACGGTCGTAAAATGGCTCTATCCGCTTCTCGGCAATGCGAGCAGTCTTGTTGCGTACAGCCCTGCAGATCTTGCGTCGAAACTCACTGAGGATAAGTACGCTCTTGCAGCTGAAAAACTTGACGCCGCCGCGACCCGCGACGAAAAAGGCAAGGTCGTAAAAGAACTTGCGGACTGGGATAAGGTTGAATTTGTAAACGGTGATTTCGGATTCGAAAACGGAGATAAAGAGGCTTTTCTTGACGCACTTTCCGCGTGCTTCAGGCAGCTTTCTCTTATCGATATCGTTATAAAACTCGAAAACAGCATAGATACCGGCGCAGGTACATATACCTACGGCGGATATGAGGATCTTATACCCGTATTTGAAGCCCTTGATCTTGACGGTATTATTTCGTCTGACGAATATACGAAAGCTGTTAACGCTTCTTCGTCCGCGCTCAAAATGGACGCGAGTGTTCGCCCGATACTCGTTCCCGTCGCCAACCTAATAGAAGAATTTGCACAGGCTCCGCTCGATACGATACTTGACGTGCTTCCGAAACTCGGCTATGCCGTAAGCTCCGGACTTCTCAACGATCAGATAAATACTCTTCTTTCCAAGGTTAAGATGATAAGCATATCGCCGCCCGACCTTACGTCGGAGGGACTTTTCGATATCCTTGACGGCAAGCTTAACGATCTTATCAAGTCTAAAATCATAAAGGATGAAAATTCCGAAATTAAGATTGATTTTAATAAGGACGCGTTTGTAACGCTCCTTTCCGATCTTGCGGGATGCGGAGATTACACAGTACGTGATTCTCTGACAAGAGGAACGCTTTACCGCGCGGGAATCGACTCGAACAAATCGGGTGCGCTCGCGCTTGTGTGGGATTATGTCTACGGCGTTGTTGCTGATAAGAACAACACGTCCGCGTTTAAGACTGTTGCCGGCGCGCTTGACGTTGCTTCGCCCGTCAAAGGCATCGTTAGTGTTATCGTAATGATTGCGCCGAGAATGAATTCGAAATCCGTATTTAAAATCGTTTCATTCGCGACGGCAATACTTCATTTCGTCGCGGTTGTTAAACCGTATATCGAGGATTTAATAAACGTAATCAAAAGCTGAGATTTGACGGTGTAACACCTCGCTGAAATAAAAAGGAGCCGAATCCGGTTATTACGGGTTCGGTTCCTTGCTTTTTTGTGCTGATTGTATAATTGCCGATAAAAAAACAAAATTTAGAATGTACGTATTGTTAAAACTGCATAAAAATATCCGGATAAACTAATATCCGGATATTTTTATGGTGCCGGCGGCGGGGGTCGAACCCGCACGGGTTATTAGCCCAACGGATTTTGAGTCCGCCTCGTCTGCCAATTCCAACACGCCGGCTTTTACTGTCGTACTTTTTAAGCACATTGAAAATTATAACTTAAATGCTCAAAAAAATCAAGTATTTTTTAACAAAATTACCGTTCACAATTTATTCAAAACAATGAAATTTATTCCGAATGCATTAAATCGACAAAAATATAGATTGTGTCGCTTGCTTTGTATAAATTAAACGTATATAATAAGAGTGGAGTATATTACAGTGGTGTTTCTGTATATATCACAAAATTTTAAAAGGAGATGACACTACATGAAATTAACGAAAAAAGTTCTTTGTGTTTTACTTTCAACTGTTTTCTTATTTTCAGCAGTGTCCGTCGGTTTCGTCTCGTTTGCCGATGACGAACAGTTAGACTCGAGTTACAACACTCTTGCCTATATGTTCTTCAAAACGCACACAGAGTCCTCCGGCGGTTATAACAAGACAGTGATTGATACTGATGAAAACGGCGTAAAGAAAGCAAGTATCATACGCGACATGAATCAGTATACGGTCGAAAACAAACAGGGTGATTATGTTTATAATGACTCGAGTTCGAACACGGTTCGTTCGTTTGCCTACAACCATAAGGTTACGGCTCTCGACGACGGCTCCAACAGCATCAGAAACGCCGCGATTCAGTTTTATGCAATTGCGGACAATATCATGAGCACGACCTACGGCGTAGGAAATTACACTATCCCGATGGTCGGCGATACCGTTAAGGATAAGCTTCGTACCATGAAGGACAGCGACGGCAATTTCCTTTACTTCGACGGCTATTCGTACTTTGTCGACGCTCTCGGTGAGCTTGTAGGCGTTTCGGATCACAAGACGTACGAGATTGACGCAGACGGTACGATAACATGGTATAACGCGCAGAAGGCCGACGGCACATGGTACTACGACCCCTCGATTAAGACCGAGGATAAGTCCATTGCCGATAAAATCAGAGACGGCGAGTACGGCGACGACCTCAGAGACAAGATCAGAAACGGTGATATTGAAGAGAAAACCCTTTTCGATTATCTTAATGTTGAGACCGTTATCGACTATTTCTGCGGTAACTGCACGACCGTAAACTCGGGCAACTGGTTCCATACTTACGAGTTTTACTGCTATACCGATGTTAATACGGTTCTCCTTACGGAGGATATCAAGCCCTCTCCCATCACCATCCGTTACCTCGACGTAACGTGGAGCATGGACAGAAGCTTTGACGATTCCGGCACGAAACCCCAGTATTATAATAAAGGATATACCATTGATAAAGACAGAAACTCCGTAGACAGATCGAGAATTGAGCTTTATTCTCTTAAGAGTTCTCTTGATCAATATTTTTCAAAATACTACGGTCCCGACAATAATGTCGAGGGTGCTTCAAAACTTCAGGTCGAGACTAACTCAGACCTTATGACGAATGCGTATAAGGACATCATGTCCCACTATGACGTATTCAATTCGATATCGAACGAAGCAAAGATTAAGATTTACGGCGACGACGCTTACAGCTACATTAACCTTGTAACACAGTTAAAGCCCATCGCCATGGAGCAGAAGTATCTTCCCTCGAGAACTGTCGGCGATTATATCGACAAGTCGACGGGCGACGCCGTTACATATGACGTTACCACAGAGAAAGTTACCACGATAGTCGACACAATCGACTCTCTTATGGCTAATAAGAAGCTCGGCGGTTCGCTTCATTCGTTCCTGCCTCCCGAGAATGAACTTCTCGGCGGCAAGGATTACAGCACGCCTAAGGAAATGGTTATCAATATCCTTGATAACATGCTTTACCAGGATTCGATAATCAATCTTCTTCTTAAGACCATCTACCCCATGCTTACAAATGTTATCGATGAGAACATCACCGATGCATTTATTAAAAATACTCTCGGCAGCGCGGGAAGCACTATTGCCGGCTGGGTTGTTGATGACTCTAACGGATGGCAGGCTCTTGTTTATAAACTCCTTATTCAGGAGGATATCGGTATCACTCCCGCGGGTATCGCCCGTTGTATGGAAAGAACAGGATTCGATAAGAAATATCCCACAGTATATGAGCAGTTAAAGGCTGCAAAAGGCGGTGCGGTTGAGTATGACGGTTACTATGCCGTAGGTAAAGAGAATGACGAATATATGGGTCAGAGATGGAAGGATGTTAACTTCGATACTCTTTACTGGGGCGTTAACGGCGACAGAGGTAAGTTCCAGGAGGCTCTTTCGGGCGTTCTTCTCGGCGCCGCACCTCTTCTTGCGGCTGTTCTCGGAAACCAGCAGTTTAAGATTGAAGTTACCACTATAATGTGGTCTAGAGTTTGGGCTATAATTAAGGGCGCGCAAGGCTGGAACGACATATTGCTTCCGCTGTTTGAGACTCTCGGAATTGATGCGTCAAACGGTCTTGTCAGTCAGGCAGACTTTGAGCAGAGTGCGAGAATAATGGTCAACGCTTATCAGCAGTCGAACGTTACTTCGTTTATAAATCTGATAACCGGACCTCTCTTCAACTGGATTGAGAATGACGTTCTTGATAACCCCGTTGAGACTGTTCTTTCGCTTCTTCCGAATATTTCATATTATCTTACTTCGGGTACTCTTCTTACCACGATTAAAACATTCCAGCTGGTTATCAGAATTGAGTGGACGGATGCGGTTAAGGTTGATGTTTACACCCTTAAGATAGGCGATCTTTTGGGCGATAAGATCAACTTCCTTAACTCTCTTGATAACGTTCTCAAACTCATATCTCTCGGCGCAGAGACCGGAAATCCGATTATCGGTTATACCGCTACCGGTAAGACCGCTGCGGGCGGAGCTTACAGCGGTACAGCTATTTATAAGACGACCGATGAAGCGGTAATGGCTGCTAAAAACTACGGATGCGTTTCGAACTCAATTGAAACCGTCGGTGTTACCGAAGCGTACAAGAACGTAAACGGCGACCTTTCTCTTTACCCCGACTCGGAGTATACGGAGAAAGTAACCGGACTTAATTCCGACGGCTCTATCAACACCGATATCGCTGTTCTCGAGGATATCGCGTATGCGAATAACGCAGGAAATGTTCTCGACGCAAGCGAACTTACGACGACAGAGCTTGTAAACGCTTACAAGACTAAGGTAAAGATATATTACAGCTACTATACGTACACAGACCCCGAGACCGGCAAGGAAACGACTTCAAAGGATAAGCCCGGCGAAGATATCTCGTTCACCTTAACCAGAACGACGAGAAAGCCTGCCGATACGATTAACTACAATACCGTGTTCTCCGCAGTAATGGAGGAGAATGAGGTTTCTCTTCCCGTACTTATGGACTATAAGCTCCAGGCAACGGGTACCGAGAGACAGGTTTCCTCTCTTAGAAACACCGCAATCACCAACGATTACGGCACATGGAACGCAAATACGAGAAAGTACATTGAGATGACAGTTGACGGACAGGAATCCTACGGACTTGTTCTTCTGTACATCTTCCGTTACCTCTTCTCGGCTCTCAACTACAGAGCATTCGACATGCAGACCAACGATTTCGCTACTAACCTTACGCTCCTTGACGCGTTCGGACTCGGCGATATTCTTACAAAGAACCTCTTCTACGGACTTAAACTTGAGGATATCATTAATAATGTTACCCTCAATCCCGACGAAGCTATTGCCGCTCTTTACGAGCTGTTCTATACGAATGAATTCGGAAGCGTTCTTACCGTTCAGGAAAATTCAGACGGTACGAAATCCATCGTAAGAGGTAAGAATTACACTTACTATCTCGACCCCGTAGACTATAAGACGGATGAGCTTATGGAATATGCCGAGAAGTATGACGACTATACTTTCGGTTCGGGCGTTCTTTACACCCAGTACTGGACTAAGGAAAATGCACAGTATGTAACAAACAACCTTGACGGACTTGTTGAAAATGTGCTTGCAATGCTTAAGATAGAGGATCTCGATTCTCTTACAGGATTCCTTGAGGATAAACTCGCGGACTTCCTGTTCAACAACGAGATGCTTTCCAAGATTGCAGACCTCGTTTACGGCATGATCGACGGACTTAACCTTGAATCACTGTTTAATAATGCGCTTGATATCGATTATTCGAAACAGGCTCTTGCAAACGCTCTTGACTACGAGTTCAAGTACACCGACGAAAACGGCAATCCCAAGACTGTATTTGCTGCGGGCTATATAAGAGCCGACGCGGGAAAGACGCTTGAGGACGGCACAGTAAAGGGCAATACGTATGATAAGAATACGTTCTATCAGACCGGTATCAACGAAGAGACCGGCGAGGATATGATCGTTGCTATCGACTGGGGTTATAACAATCCCGAGATTACCTCGAGATATTCCGGACGTGAGATATTCTTAAGAGCGATCAGTGCGCTTGCGTCGCCTCTCTCGCTTATTATCAGATTCCTTGCTCTTGACGAAAATCTTTCGATATTCGATCTTGTAACAATCCCCGGATATGCAGGCTACTATTATGCGTGGATTCCTCTTATGGAGGCTCTTACCGCGGACAGCGATCTCCTTACGTATCAGGATTATTACACGAGAGTATATGCAGGCGAGAGCGCCGCATCGCAGAACTGCGACTGTATCTACTACCTCCTTAAACCGCTGTTCTCATTTGTTGAGGAGCTTCTCGCGGATCCCGTATCCGTACTTCTCAACATGATACCGAACCTCATGTTCTTTATCACAATCGGCGGACTTAATGATACGATTAACAACCTTCTTCACTTCGCATACGTTCTTCTCGATATTCTTCAGCCCGTATACGACGCATACCCGCTTATCAACAAGTTCCTGTCGAACGTTGAGGTCGGCGGAATGGCTCTCAACCTCTCCGTACCTCTTGACTTTGACGCGAACCAGCTTATCAACTCACTTATAGAATCTCTCGTCGGAACGGCACTTTCGTTCGATATCGAGAATAAGAATATTGTTCTCGGTACGCACAAGGAGATGAAGGATCAGCCCAAGCTTGACGCAGACGGCAATCAGATCCTCGACGAGGACGGAAACGTTGTAATGGAACAGGTTGAGGTTGAGGTTACCGATTACGCGGTAGGCAAGCTTAATATAACGCTTCCGTATATCGACCTTTCAACGCTGTGCGTAGGTACTCTTACAAAGGTTACATCGAAGAACAATGAGCAGATTATATTCCTTAACTCCGCGGGAGGCGCTGATCTTCTGACATTGGCGTTAAGACTTGTAATGCAGACGCTGTTCTATAAGTCGAATGCAATTAATTTAAGCAACTTCCTGATTACGTTCTGTATGCTTGACAAGGAGGATTCAAGCCTTCTTACAAACATCTTCACGTTCCTCAATGAAGCCGCCAACAACAACGAGCTTCCCGATAAGATTATGGGCTTCCTGTTTAAACTTATCTCGTTCCTCGTTCCTGTTGCCGATAATATCGGAGACAGATTCAGACAGGTTGATTTCAGTATAACCGACTTGTTTAAGGCTTTCGGTACGGATAACTTTATGAAGTATCTTCAGGCTCTTATCAATGCAGGCGGAAACGGCGGCAGCGAACAGCTTTCACTCATTGCGAGAATCATGAGAATGATAGTCGCTCTGTTCCAGAAGATTGCGCTTTTCTTCAAGAGTCTTTTCGGCGGAGTATCAACCGCAAAGGCTTAATTCGTTGATAAAAACGTAACAGTCTGTACAATTTAACAAAGCAGCGAGTTCGGCGAAAGCCGGGCTCGCTTTTTCAAAGTTCAAAAACGGAATCTGTTATTTATAATCAGTATGTATAATTGAAATAATAACGGCAAAAGGCACGCAGATGTTGCTCTGCATGCCTTTTGCCTGTTTGGAAGCGTCTATATAAATTCGGTGATGTCTGATCAGAAGCGTAAAACCGATTCGCGTCTTACTTTTATTTTGGCGGGCTTCGGCTGTAAAACGTTGACTGAGCAGACAACGCCCCTGTCCGTTACATAGCAGACCTCCGCGTAAATCGAGTCGGGAATCTTATCGTAAAGCCTGCCTGCGGAACAGCACTCGCCGAGTACGGTTTTCGGAGAATTCGCGACGTAGCCGATTGTTCCGAGTCCCGGGAGCTCCGCTTTTACAGCCTCGGTGTCAAATTCGTTATCGGGTTCTTTTGTAAGTTTTACTTTCATTTTCGGCTCGAGAAAATCGGAACCGTATCTGAATTGAAGTCCCGTTATTGTTATGTAAAATAAACTCATGTTTATTCCTCCCTTTCGTTCTGAATACATTGTATCATATTCATAGTGTAAAAATCCTCCCTTTGCTCGGCATTTGCAAAAAATATTGACTGACAGGGAATTATAAAGTATAATTTAATAAAATGATTATGCGGAGGGTAAGAGTATGACAATTCAGCAGATTCGTTACGCTATCGTTATCGCGCAGACAGGTTCGATGAACAAGGCGGCGGAAAAACTGTATATTACCCAGCCGTCGCTTACCGGTGCGGTAAGAGAGCTTGAAAAGGAACTCGGCATTACGATATTTTACAGAAGCGGGCGCGGAGTTTCACTTACAAACGACGGACAGGAATTTCTTATGTACGCGCGCCAGGTTTATTATCAGTACGAGTCGCTTGAGGAACGCTATTCGGGCGGACACGAATTGAAAAAAAAGTTCGGCGTTTCGACTCAGCACTATTCATTCGCGGTTAAGGCATTCGTCGAGACCGTAAAAAATTTCGATTCGAAGAAATACGAATTTGCGATAAGAGAGGATAAGACGAAAGAAGTTATCGAGGACGTCAGAACTTTAAGAAGCGAAATAGGTATTATATATTTAAGTAATTTTAACAGAAGCGTTATAACGAAAATTTTAAAATCAAACGAGCTTGAATTTAAAAAGCTTATCGCGTGCAATACGTACGTTTACATGTGGAAGGATCATCCGCTCTCTCATAAAAAGTCGATTTCCGCCGACGATCTGAAGGATTATCCGTGTCTTACGTTTGAGCAGGGAGTGGACAGCTCGTTCTATTTTGCCGAGGAAATATTCAGTACTGTGGAATTTCCCCGTACCATTAAGGCGAATGACCGCGCAACAATGCTTAATCTGATGATCGGACTTAACGGTTTTACGCTGTGCTCGGGAATTATATGCGAGGAGTTAAACGGCGGTGATTATGTCGCGGTTCCGTTTGAGAGTGACGAGGACGGCGTTATGGAGATAGGCTATATAATGCGTAACGACCAGATACCGTCGGAAATCGGCAAACTGTACATCGAAAACATAGAAGCGTATCTGAATAAGTGTATACAGTTATAGCTTCAGCCTATAACCTACTATTTATATATGTTATTTGACATTTCGTAAGTTATGGCTTATAATGACTTACGTCAGATGAAGGAGGTAAACAGATTATGAAGTTTACGTTTAAAGAACGAATGTGCAATTACGTTTGGTTTACAAAGCGAATGTGATTATATATCAGCGCACAGTTATCACTTTATTAATGTTTGCATCTTGATTAAAGAAAGGTTGAATTTAAAATGAAAAAATTTGCTGCATTACTTTTATCTGTAATTCTTGTACTTGCCGTATTCGCAGGCTGTTCCTCTAAGGGAGGAAATGAAACCTCCACCGGAGACGCGGCGGCTTCTTCTTCCAAATCGTCAATAACAATCGCCGTTCCCAACGACGCTACCAACGAGGCGAGAGCTCTTCTTCTGCTCCAGGAAAAAGGCTACATAAAACTTAAAGACGGCGCAGGCGTAACAGCCACCATCAACGATATTGCCGAGAATCCTCATAATATCAAGTTCAACGAGGTTGAGGCGGCACAGATTCCCAATGTTTTAAAAGACGTTGATTACGCGGTTATCAATTCTAACTACGCTATCGAGGCCGGACTTAATCCCGTAAAGGATTCTCTTGCAATCGAGAACTCCGCTTCCGAGTACGTTAACATTCTCGCAGTTAAAGAGGGTAATGAGAACAAAGATTCCATTAAGGCTCTCAAAGCTGCTCTTCAGAGCAAAAAGGTTGCCGACTTTATTTCCGAAAAATATGCGGGCTCTGTTGTAAGCGTTGTCGAGAATCCCGGAGACGGATACGATTCAAGCGTAAATTATGATGCACTTAAGGGCACAACGATTTCCGTAGCGGCTTCTCCCGCTCCTCACGCAGAGATTCTTGCAGTTGCAAAGGAAATCCTCGCGGCTAAGGGTATCACCCTTGATATTAAAGAGTTCACCGACTATGTACAGCCCAACAACGTTGTTGAGTCAGGCGAGGTAGACGCAAACTACTTCCAGCACATTCCTTACCTTGACGACTTCAACAAGGAAAACGGAACTCACCTTGTAAACGCTTGTGCGGTTCACGTTGAGCCTATGGGTCTCTACGGCGGCAAGCAGACAAGTCTTGACGCTATCAAGTAAAATATAAAAAAACATGATAAAATAACGCTGACTTTACTGTCGGCGTTATTTTGACAGACGGGATTTATAATTATGATTGAAATTAAAAACTTATCAAAAACATTCTCCGTATCCGACGGACAGGTCGAAGCGCTTAAAAATATCAACCTAACGATAAATGACGGCGATATTTACGGTATTATCGGTATGTCCGGCGCGGGCAAAAGCACTCTCGTAAGATGTATCAATATGCTCGAAAGACCGACCGAGGGGTCGATTTTTATCGACGGAGTGGATATGAGCACGCTTTCGCCGAAAGAACTTCGCAGCGCCCGACGTGAAATTACAATGATATTCCAGGGCTTTAATCTGCTTATGCAGAGAAACTGCCTTAAAAACGTATGTTTTCCTCTCGAACTCGCGGGAGTTAAAAAGGCGGAGGCGCAGAAGAGAGCCGCCGAACTTCTCGATATAGTAGGACTGGGCGATAAACTTAAAAGTTATCCCGCTCAGCTGTCAGGCGGTCAGCAGCAGAGAGTTGCGATTGCCCGCGCGCTTGCGACGCATCCTAAAATTCTTCTCTGCGACGAGGCTACGAGTGCGCTCGACCCGCAGACAACGCAGTCTATTCTCTCTCTTATCAGGGATCTTCACGATAAGCTAGGACTTACCGTTATAGTTATAACGCACCAGATGAGCGTTGTCGAGCAGATATGCACAAAGGTTGCGATTCTCGACCACGGCGAGGTTGCCGAAATCGGCGACGTAAGCGAGGTGTTCTCTTCTCCCAAATCGAAAGCCGCCAAGAGTCTTGTTTACCCCGAGGGCTTTGATTCGGATGTATTACAGTCAACGGACGGCACGGGCGTTATCAGAGTTGTATTCAACGGGGCGGAGGCTACGAATACGCCCCTTATAGCGCAGATGGCTATTGATATAAACGTAGCGGCGAGTATTCTCTACGCTTCGACTAAGAGCATAGGCTCCAAGGCATACGGAAACATGATGCTCGGCATCCCCGGAGGCAGAGACGAAATGAACAAGGCCATGGAATATTTAAAGAAAATGCCGGGTATTACGGTACAGGAGGCGAATTGACATGTTTGACTATTTTAAATCCGATACGTTTTTAGAGGCTATGGAGATAGTCAAAAGTTCGTTTCCTCTTGCAATTGTCGAAACAATTTACGTAACTCTTATTTCCACATTATTCGCAATTATAATCGGTCTGCCCCTCGGAATTCTTCTCGTTGCGGGCGAGGACGGAAAAATTTTGAAAATACCCAAAGGCGTTCTCCATGTTATTAATGTTATAATAAACCTTTTGAGAAGCGTTCCGTTCCTTATACTTATGATACTTGTATTTCCTCTGACGCGTCTTATCGTCGGAACGGCTGTCGGAACCACGGCTTCGATTGTTCCTCTTGTTATCGCGTCGTTCCCGTTTATCGCAAGACTCGTAGAGAGCAGTTTGAGGGAGATCAATCCCAACATCATTGAGACCGCGCAAAGCATGGGCGCGTCGCCGTGGGAGATTATTGTAAAAGTAATGCTTCCCGAGAGCGTTCCCTCGCTTATTTCCAACGCGACGATAGCTGTTACGACGATACTCGGATATTCGGCGATGAGCGGAATTATCGGCGGCGGCGGACTCGGTAAAATCGCGATAAACTACGGTTATTACAGATATAAATATCTTGTAATGGCACTTGCAGTTGTATGCCTTATCGTTATCGTTCAGGTTTTCCAGAGCGTCGGTACGCACCTTGCGACGAGATGCGATAAGAGACTTAAAAACAGAAAAAAATAATTTAATATAAAAGGAGTTTCCTGTATGGGTTTTTCTATACCTATGACGGATTATGAATCCGCAAGCGATGAAGTCAAAAGAGAATATGACGACCAGATTGCAAAGCACGGCAGAATCACGAATATGAAGCGCACGCTTCTGCATTGTGTTCCCGCGTTCAAGGCTTATATGGAGTGGTACACTCTTTATGATCTGCTCGTACCGGTTATCGGAGAGAGAGCTATTTCTCTTTATTCTTATGCTATTTCAAAGGGCAATGAGTGTCTTATCTGCTCGACGTTTTTCAGAAAAATTCTTATCGATTCGGGCGACGACCCGGATAATCCGACTTTATCCGAGACCGAAACGCTGTTAATGGATCTTGGCAGCGCGATATGCACCGATCCTCACAATATTCCCGACGAAATTTACGACGAACTTAAAGCTAAATTCAACGACGAACAGATAGTTCTGCTTTTCTCGTTTGCGGGAATCATGTACGCTACAAACCTTTTCAACACGATAGCCAAGGTTCCGCTCGACGAGGTTTTGTATAAATACCGTTCGGCGACGAATACAGACGAAGAATAATTTTACGGGGGTTTTGTTATGAAAGATTTTGAAAATAAAGTTGCATTTATAACCGGCGCGGCTCACGGACAGGGCAGAGCGTGCGCACTCGCTTTAGCGGAAGAGGGCGCGGATATCGCGGCGTTCGACGTTGCGAAGAAAATCGAGTATCCCGCATATGAATTCGGAACAAGCGACGAGTTAAAGAGTCTTAAAGAAGAAGTCGAAAAATCAGGCAGAAAGTGCGTTATCTGTGCGGGCGACGTGCGCGACGATAAATCCGTAACCGCCGCTGTGGAAAAGACGATTGCAGAACTCGGAAAAATCGATATTCTCTTTAATAACGCGGGTATCTGCGCTTACGCCGAGGTCGACAAGATGACCGACGACGAGTGGAACGCAATGATAGACATAAACCTCAAGGGACCTTTCAACGTTACAAGACGCGTTGTTCCTTATATGAAAGAGAAAAAGAGCGGAGTTATTATCAATAACTCGTCCGTAATGGGATTGAGAGGCGGAAACCGTCTTTCCCATTATACCGCCTCAAAGTGGGGTCTTACCGGACTTACAAAGGCGTGGGCTATCGAGCTTGCTCCCTATAATATCAGAGTTGTGAGCATACATCCCACGGGTGTTAACACTCCCATGAATGACGGACTTGCGGCAATGGAGGGTATGACTCCCATCGAAATCGCGGAGCGTTCGGCGGGCAATCTTCTTCCCGTACCGTGGATTGAGCCCGAGGACGTTGCAAATCTTGTTAAGTTCCTCGCAAGCGATAAGGCGAGATACGCTACCGGTTCGCAGTTCGTTATAGACGCGGGACTTCTGAGTGTCTGATAAAATATGCTTAATCAGTTTTCAAGAACACAGCTTCTTTTCGGCGAAGAGGCTATGGAAAAACTTAAAAATTCGCGCGTCGCAGTGTTTGGAGTCGGGGGAGTCGGCGGTTATACCGTCGAGGCTCTCGTCCGTTCGGGCGTCGGAGCGATTGATATAGTGGACGACGACAAGGTATGTCTTACGAATATCAACCGTCAGATAATCGCATCGAGAAGCACCGTCGGCAAGTATAAAGTCGACGTTGCCGAGGAGCGTATAAAGGATATAAATCCCGACTGTACGGTGTATAAGCACCGCATGTTTTACGTTCCCGAGACGAGAGATCAATTTGATTTTTCGCAGTATGATTATGTAGTCGACGCTATCGATACCGTCAGCGGAAAAATTGAGCTTGTCATGCAGGCAGAAGAGGCGGGAGTTCCGATAATAAGTTCCATGGGAGCGGGCAATAAGACCGACCCAACGGCTTTTAAGGTCGCAGATATTTACAAGACATCCGTCTGTCCTCTTGCAAAAGTCATGCGGTATGAATTAAGAAAGCGCGGAGTGAAGCATTTAAAGGTCGTTTACTCTGAGGAACCTCCGATAAAGCCTGCGGACGACATGTCGTCGAGCTGCCGTGAACATTGTATCTGTCCGCCCGGAACGCAGAGAAAATGCACGCAGAGAAGAGCCATACCCGGCTCGACAGCGTTCGTTCCGTCTGTTGTCGGACTTATAATTGCCGGCGAAGTCGTAAAGGATTTAATAGAATTTAAAAAATAAGTAAATCTCCGAGGAAACTGCCGAACGCAGAATCCACGGAGATTTTTATTATTGAATTAATTAACGATAATGTGTATAATAATATTAAAGAGGTGAGCGGTATGAAGTCAGATTGCTTAAATAATATATTGGAGAATATAATAGAATGTTGTAATGCAGTATTGCCCGATAAAGTTGTTTCGATTTTTTTGTACGGTTCGTATGCTCGCGGCGATTATGACGACGAATCCGATATAGATATTCTTATTGAAGCGGATATACCTAATTCGGAGTGTTTAGAGTATACAATGAATATTATGACTTCTCTTTCGGACATACAAATAGAAAACGATATAGTTATATCTCCGAATGTTGTGAGTAAAAATATATTCAGAGCTTACGGCAACGTCTCTCCGTTTTATAAGAATGTCATATCGGAGGGCATAAAAATTGCGTGATGAAAGTGTAATAGAATTATCAAAACTTCGATTGGAAAAAGCAACCGAATGTCTTGAAGATGCCGAAATGCTTTTGAATGCAGAGAGTTATAAATCAGCTGCGAATCGCTGTTATTATGCTGTATTTCATGCGATGAGAGCTGTTTTGGTTCTTGACGGTTATGACAGCAAGAAACATTCGGGGATTATATCTGAATTCAGAAAAAAATATATTAAGACAGATATTTTTGATAAATCGCTTTCTGTTATAATCGGCAATCAATTTATTATCAGAAGTAAAAGCGATTATGACGATTTTTATGTTATATCAAAAAAGGAAACAGTTTCACAATATGAGGGCGCAGAAACAGCCGTAGCTATGATTTCCGATTATTTATATTCTGTATATTAAACCGTCCTGTTTAAAGGGGCATTTTATGACGTAAAACATATATCCGCCGTGTCGTCGAACAGGATTTTTGTTCCGTCTTCGAATATTATAACGCGGTCGAATTCGCTGACCGTTCTTACGTTGCCGGTGTAGACCTTATAGGTTCCGCCGGCTTTTTTACTGTCCGGGACAAAGTACGTTACCGTTATGAGCGGGCGCTGAAACGCTCTGCGCATTACGTCGCGTACCTTTTCGTTAAGTGCTTCGAGGTCTGATTCGCCTAAAGGTATTCGTTCGTCTGTTTGTCTGTCCGCCTCGGTTATTATCGCTCCGAAGCCCGTAAGCGCCGCAAACGGTGCGAACTGCGCCGCTCTGTCCGACATGGACATGTGCGGTCTGTTGTTGGAAACATGGTGAGGCATATCTATTATATCGTCGTATCTGTCCGTCATTCCTTATGTCCTCCTATCTGTCTGTTGCGATCCCTTGCGGTTGCGCCCTCTTCTAAATTCATACCTTTTAAAATCGCGTTTTTACCGAATTTCTTTTTTATATCTATTACCGTTTTCTGAATTTTCTTTTCTCTTTCGTCTCTTTGCTTATTATCCTTTACGGGTTTGCCTGCGTCTTGAATTGCGGAGATGATATCGAGCTGTTCGCTGACTCCGGAATCGGCTGAATTCTCATCTGTTACATGGTTTGCGACAACGTATATTTTTCTTACGCTTAATCGCTTGTCTGCGATATTTTCAAAAAGCTCCTGAGTCTTTTTGAGTATCAGCTTGCCCGAGGACGTGAATCTGCCCAAATTAATTGAACCGTGAGCCTGTTTGGGCATTTTTCGTCCGTAGTGATCCGTTTCGGCTATTATGTCGGTATAACCTTTTTTCATATTCTCAGTGTCGTAGCACACCGTCAGAACAATTTGGTCGGTGACGAGCGATTTATCCACGAGGTCGAGAGTCAGAAGATCGGTCATCTCCTTTAAGACAAGCAGAGCCTTGTCGTATTCGTACGCCTCCTGAAGCACCTGTCCCGAGCTTATCGAATTAGATACGGCTTTGTAATTTTTTATGTCCTTAATTTCGCACGGCTCCCAGCCCCATGCGTGGTCTATAAGCAGTTCGGCATTCACACCGAACATTTTATATAAAAGATCCTCGCTGTAGTATTCTCCGCTTTTTCCGACGGAACAGCGAGCGATATCGCCCATTGTGTGCAGTCCGTGATCCGCAAGTTTTTTGCTGTAACCCCTGCCCACGCGCCAAAAATCGGTAATCGGCGTGTGATCCCACAGATCTTTTCTGTAAGACGCTTCGTCAAGCTCCGCGATTCTGACTCCGTTTTCATCCGCGGGAATGTGCTTTGCCCGTATATCCATGGCGATTTTGCACAGGTACAGATTCGTCCCGATCCCCGCCGTCGCGGTAATGCCCGTGGTTCGCAGGACGTCGAGAATCATATACATGGCAAGCTCTCTCGGCGTTTTGTTGTACGTTTTCAGATAATTTGTAACGTCCATGAAAACCTCGTCCACGGAGTAGACGTGTATGTCCTCACTCGAAATATATTTTAAATAAATCGAATATATTTTCGAGCTTAATTTTACGTAATAGCCCATCCTCGGCGGGGCGATAATAAAGTCAAGTTCGAGAGTCGGGTCGTTTTTCAGCTCCTCATCGACGTACGATTTACCCGTGAATCTGCCGTCGGGAATTTTGGCACGGCGCTCGGCGTTTACCTCCCTTACTCTTTGAACAACTTCAAAAAGCCGAGCTCTGCCGGGAATCCCGTACGCTTTCAGAGTTGGGGACACTGCTAAACAAATAGTTTTTTCAGTCCGCGTCGGGTCGGCGACGACAAGATTTACTTTAAGCGGGTCAAGATTCCGCGAAACGCACTCCGCGGAGGCGTAAAACGATTTTAAGTCGATTGCAATATACGATTTATTCTCCACAGTACTCAACCCTCCTCTTCCAAACAAATGTTCTGTATTTATTGTACGCTTTTTTTCTGAAAAAATCAATAGGCAGATTTGATTTGTTGACATTAAACCGAATGTCTGTTAAAATTATATTTATTATGATTAAGGGGAAATGATTATGGTATATGCCGTAATACTTGCCGGCGGAAGCGGTACGCGCATGGGCACCGAAGTACCGAAACAGTTTTTGAATATATGCTCGCGCCCTGTTATTGTAAGAAGCGCAGACGCATTTATTAATTCGGGACTGTGCGATTATATTATAATTACTGTTCCCGCAGAGTTTACGGATTATACGCGTTCGCTTGTAAAAGAGTATCGCCCCGACGACGAAATCGATGTAATTTCCGGCGGGAAAAACAGAAATTCCTCGCTTCTTAACGCTCTTGAATTTATAAAGCTGAACAAGCCGTACGACGGCGATACTGTTGTCCTTACTCACGATGCGGTTCGTCCGTTTATAAATAAAAGGATAATTGAGGATAATATAAAAGCCGTCCGCGAATTCGGCGGGTGCAATACGGTAGTAAAATGCGTCGATACCGTTCTTGTCAGCGACGACGGAAAATTTATTTCGTCCGTTCCCGAGAGAAGAAAGCTTTATAACGCGCAGACTCCGCAGAGCTTTAATTTTACGGAGATTCTTAATATATATGAGAAGATGACCGACGACGAAAAGGAAAATATGACCGACGCGTGTTCCGTTTTTTTGAAATACGGTAAAAAAGTCGCGCTCGTCGACGGGGAGCAGAACAATATTAAAATAACTTATAAAAGCGATATCGGCAGAGCCGAACAGATAATATTAAATAATACGGAGGATTGACGGCATGGTAAAACTTTCCGTTATCATACCCGTTTACAACGGTGAAAAATACATTGAAAAGACTCTTGACTCACTTGTCGAACAGACCGTCGAAGATTTTGAGGTTATAATAATCGATGACGGCAGCGACGATAAGACGGGTGAAATTATAAAAAAATACTGCGATGAATACGTTGATTTCTTTTATATAAATCAGCCTCATTCCGGCGTGTACGCAGCCCGTAACGCGGGAATAAAAAAGGCGAGGGGAGAGTATCTTCTTTTTCTCGACTGCGGAGATATGCTTACTTTTGAATCGGTTGAAAAACTTATAGAAAAGGGCGAAGCCGATTCGCTTGATATAGTTCTCGGCAGACAGTGGCGTTTCGGAGATATCGAGTATAAATATTTTAAGCGCGACGACACGCTCGTTGTTATGAACGACGTCGACAAGCACGAAACAAGTCTTTTATACAGCGGTGAACTCGGAAACAAAGCTATAAAAAAGAAAATAATCGAACTGTATAATGTTTCGTTTGCGGATCTGAGCGCGTACGGCGAGTATCTTTTTATAATGCAGTGCATTATGAACTCGAATAAAATAGGCGGATGCACAGAGTTTATATTAGAAAAGCATGTGCCCCATCTTACCGACGGATATTCACGTTTTGAAATGCCGTCTATGGAAAATTTCAAAAGCGCAGTTTATGTATGTGATGAAATATACGATATTGCAAACGACTCAATCGAACGTCTGACAGGAGAGAGTACGGACGGTGACGAGGCGTATCTGCAGGCGGTTATGTATCACAGCTATGCACTGATGATTGAAAACTTTTACAGGCGTTTCTGGTTTGCCGGCGAGGATGTTTTAGAGAATATGCGCGAGGAATTCAAGCGCATGTCAGTAAAGATAAAAAAAGAAAAGTTTGAACAGCTCGTAAAGGATAATCCCGATTTAAGACTGCCGTATATATATGTAAATAAGGACGAGGCTGTCAGCGAAAGTCTTATCTCCGTTATGTTCGACGTTTCGGGCGAACACATGACGGATGTTATTAAATCCGTGTATCTTCAGGATTACCCGTTTTTTGAGGTGTTTATAAGACGTTCGGATTTTGAAAGCGGATATTTTCCAGAAGAACTTAAGAATATGAAAAATCTTACGGTTATAGACGAAAAAGATTTCTTCCGCTCTGCTCGTGCAAAGGCGCACGGCAGATACGTTCTGACCTTAAGAGGAAAGGACGTTATAGATTACAGAGTATTCTCGTCTCTTGCCGTCAGCAAGATTCCCGCGTCGTTTATTCAATATGAATTTGCCGCCAGAAGAAGAACCCTGCAGGCGAGAAAGTCGCTCAAAGACAGAGGACTCAACATTAAAGATAAATAATAACAAACGAAAAAATCACCGCAGGGCATTTAAACCATGCGGTGATTTATTATCTGTAATGATTTTTAAATTCTCAGCTTCTTAACGCCTCTTGACAGTGACGAGGGCGTGCCTGAATCTTTATTATAGAGTACAACCATTGCTGCGACTACGAGCAGTATTCCGACTGCGGACAGAAGCATTACGCCCATTATCTGCTTTACGCTCATTCCGCCGGAGGATGACTGCGTGTTCTGAGTCTGATTTCCGCCGTTGTTCTGAAGGTCAGCAACCATTGAGTTCGTCGAATTTGAACTCGAACCGGACTGCGAACTGCCGTTCTGATTTCCTGATGAATTATTCGCGTCAAAGTTTATTGTGGGTGTTATAACGTTCGGTGTCGAATCGCTGCCGGATGACGAAGAATTTCCGTTTGACGAATCGTTCGAACTGCCCGAATTACCAGAATCGGACGGATTGAGAAGTCCGGCGAGCGCGCCCGTTGCGGTTTTAAAGAAATCGGAAATTCCCGACGATGATGACGAACTCGAATTTGAATTTCCGCTGCCGGACGATGACGCTTTGTACGGGTCGATATTAAGAATAGAAGAAAGCGAAGTGAGCTTTTTGCCCGCTTGTCCGTATGATTCGGGAGTCAGCAGGTCAGCAAGTGCTATCTGACCGTAGGACGTAAGATGTGCGCCGTCGAGCGTGAGCTGATCCATAAGTTTCGTGGGGTCGGATTTATCCCGCATTGGATCTGCATTAATATAACCGTCAAAATAGCTGTCGGAATAATTTGTTATCCATCTGTTAATATCGTCAATCATGTCCTCGCCCTTCTGCGACCACTCGAGGTCGGCGTCTGAAGACATGAAGTAATCTCGGGTATATCCTTTATACGGAGTTCTTGTTACGATAAATATTTTCTTGCCGTTTTTGTGAGCCTGACCGGCAATCGTTTTATATCCGTCGATTATCTCGTCAACGGACGCGTACGGAGCGATATCCTTCATACTTTTTGTCATGGGATGGAGAATATCGTTAAGACCTTCTTTTACAATTATATATTTGCATCCCGCCTGGTCGAGTGCGTCTTTCCGGAATCTTGACAGAAGCGAATATCCGTAAAGATTTCCGAGGGCGCTGGCTCCGTCGTAAATGACGCGGTTGCCGATGATTGATTCGTTAAGGACTCCGACGTTCGTTATTCCGTTTTTTATAAGTTTTGTCGCAAGGAACAGATATGTATCGTTCGTAACCGTCGAGTCGCCGATTATTACTACGGAATATGCGTCATCCGTGCGCTTAACGTCAAGATTTATAAGGAAAGGAATAGTGTGATAAGTGATAGTACCCGAGGTAAGGTCAAGTTTTGTGGCAAGGGACGAAAGATTCTTTTTATGCGTTTTGTTTCCGAATCCGAGAGCCGTATACGATACTCCGCCCGAAAGACCGGATGTCATAAGGTTTGTGGAATTTTCGTAGTACGTGCTTATGCTGATTTTTTTAAGAGCCTCGACGGGAAATTCTATTTCGTCGGAATAAAGCTCATTTCCGGGCAGAATGTTCGCATACTTCGAGCCGTTGTTAAACGTAACCTGTTTTAATGTTGAGGTATCAATCTCGTCGTCGGTATCGCCCGTTACGGCAATGGTGGTTTCGTTTATGTAAACCGTGTCGGAACCGTATAGGTTCGAGAACTTAAGACGAATCGTATTACCGCTAAGCGTGGGGGTTATAGTCGATCTTACGGTAGTTCTCGCGGAGAGATAGTCGGTGTAATTACCGTTTAAAATCTGTATTCCGCTTTTTATAGGAGCGGTGCTCCATGAACCTACCCATCTGCCGCCGGAAGCTTCGGATGCAAGCGACAGTCCCGGAATCAAGGCGGTGAGCATAATTACTGATGTGATAACGCAAATCAATTTTGAAAATCTTTTCATTGGTGTTACCTCGATAATTAAAAAGTTTCTGATATTGATAATTAAATTAAAAATATATTACTGCAAAATATATAATATCATACATAAATCCGTTTCGTCAATAAATTTTAGAAAAAATTGTACGTAAATTTGTACGGTTTTTGAACGGACGTATAATTAATTATCTTTTTGCGCGGGATTGACGCCGATTTCTATGTCATTGGACGAGTTTGCCGACGGAGTGAGAATATAGCGTATGTTCGAATAGAATTTACCCGTGTCGACCGAAATATAATAATCGCCCGCCTCGAGCTCAACGGAGCTTGATTCCGTCTTTGAAGTGTTCCAGTTTGAGGTAAACGAGGTTATTTCTTTTTTCTCCTCGTCATAAAGCGTTATAACCCAGCCCTCGCGGTTTTCCGCCAGAGGCGTGTGCGCAAATGAAATCGTAATGTCTTTTTTCTCCTTAACCGAGAATCTGTATACGTCGCGGTCGAAGTCGACTCCGTTTTCAAGCATGGTTCCGCTTACGCTCTTGTCTGCGGCAATCAGATTTGCCGTGTCGAACGTATCATTGGGCTCTGCCTCCCACGCGCCGTCCGAGTCGGATGTTATCAGCAGCGCATACGTTGAAGCTGAGAGGTTAAGACCCTCGGCGTCTATACAGACATAGTAATCACCCGCCGACAGTCCGATAAACGGCGACTGAACAACCTGGTCAGTCCATTTCGATACGGCGGAGTATATTAATTTCATATCCTGCGAGTAAAGTTTTATGTTCCAGCCGTTTCTGTCCTTGCCCTGGTCGGCGTGCAGAAAGTCGAGCATTACGCTCGCACCCTCGGAGAGGGTGAATTTGTACCAGTCTGCGTCGGGCGCCGAACTTCTCGGCGTGATGTTGCCGTAAACTTCCTTGCCGAGCGTGATTGTATCGGCGGTTTCCTTTGTATCGTTTAATTCGCTTTCAAAATCATTGTCGGCTGTGAATTTTACAGACATGACATATTCGGTTTCGCAGAAAATGTGCGAATCGATTTTGATAAAATAATATCCCGGGGTAAGAGAGATGTTTCCGCTCGAAATAATAATATCCGTAAACGACGAACGTGCAAAATAGTATTCGTTTCCGAGCGCGTCGTATATGTAAATTCTGTACGCGATTTGGTCAAGCTTCATATCGTCGTGCGCAAAAGCGAAATTTATATATCCGCTTTTCGTTATTTCAAACATGTAGCAGTCGGAGTCGAGTCCGCTTGACAGCTGAGCACAGCTTCCCGTTATGCTTCTGTTGAGGGCGAGCTCGTTATATCTTGTTATCGACGAATTATTTTCGCACTCGTATTTGTCCGTCTGCGTGAAATTCATCGTCAAGTCATAGTCGGTTGAGGAAAACGACGACTCGCACAGAACATAAATTCTGTAATTTCCGGGGTAAACGCCCGTAGGCAGACTCGTTTTCGACGATGAGTCGGAGGACGTGTATATGCTGTAGAGTTCGCGGTATTGTTTTTCATTCGAATTTCCGTCGGGCGAAAATTCCTGATAAAGCGATATTCTGAGTTTTGCGGATGTCGGAGATTTCTGTGAGAAAGTATATGTAACCGCTCCGCGTCTGTCGAGTGAAAACGAGTATATGTTTTCGCCCGCAGAATTCGAGAGAGTGTCGTGTATGGTGGTACCGCTTGTTATGTTCATGAACCGCTGAATTGCGGTATCGTCCGTTCTCGGTCTTACGTCGCCCGTGTTCGTCTGTTCGAATGCGGGGGAGTCCGTTTTTATTTCGGAAATATTATTATCGTTTTTTGTATTTTCCGCCGTCAGCGGTTCGGCAGTTTCCTCATTTACGTTCGAAAGCTGTTTTATGCCCGCGGAGTTCGAAAATGTACGTTCGCCTGATGAAACTGCGTTCGTACCGGACGAAACGTTTATGCCCGATACTATAACAGCCGAGAGCGCGAGCATCGCCGTAAGAGAGGCAATATGTTTTTTTATATAAAACATTTAAAATCCACCTTGCATATTACTTGATTTTATTTTATCATATAGTAGAGATACATTCAAGAAGTATTTATATACAAATATATTTAGAGGATTTGAAATAAAATTACAAAATATATTTGCCTGAATTCTTGTATTGGTATTGAAAAAATGCTGAAAATAGTATAAAATGTATAAATGGATTTATTTATAATTCTTTTTAGTCACTTATTTTTGGAGGAAATGTATGAATTATTCTATTTCTGCCGACAAGGCAAAAGAACTTATTGAAAATAAGCTCTCGCATTTTTTCGGCGTAACCCCCGAGAACGCGGCATATGACCATTACTACCGCAGTATCGTCATGATACTCAAGGAGATGATGGGTCAGGGCAGAGCCGAATTTACAAAGAGGGGCGACGAGTCTAATTCCAAGAGAGTTTACTATCTGTCAATGGAATTTCTGATGGGACGTTCGCTTAAAAACAATCTTTACAATCTTAATTTGCTTGATACATTTACGAAAGCGCTTAAGAGCTATGATATAAATATTGAGAAAATTTTCGACTGCGAGCCTGACGCGGGTCTCGGCAACGGCGGACTCGGCAGACTGGCGGCATGCTATCTCGACGGTCTTGCAACTCAGTGCTATCCCGCCAGAGGCTATTCCATTCTTTATGAATACGGAATTTTTAAGCAGAAACTCGTTGACGGCTGGCAGACGGAGCTTCCCGATTTCTGGCTCCCCGGAGGCGAGGTATGGCTCACGCCCAGAGATGAGAGCGCTGTTGACGTTCTTTTTGAGGGCACGGTAAGGGATACATGGGACGAACGCTATCACCATGTCGAGCTTGAAAACTATACGGCGATAAAAGCCGTTCCGTACGATATGTTTGTTTCGGGCAAGGACGGCAAGGGCATCAGCGTATTAAGACTTTGGAGCGCGAAGGCTCCGGGTCTTGACATGGCTCTGTTTAACCAGGGCGATTACATGCGCGCTATGGAGAGAAACGCGATGGCTGAGGTTATCAGTAAGGTTCTCTATCCCGCAGACAACCATCCCGAGGGCAAGAGTCTGAGATTAAGACAGCAGTACTTCCTTGTTTCCGCTTCTATTCAGGATATTATCAGACATCATTTAAGAACTTACGACACCGTTGATAATCTTCCCGAAAAAATCGCGATTCATATAAACGACACTCACCCCACGCTCGCTATTCCCGAGCTTATGAGAATTCTTCTCGACGAGTGCGGTTACGGCTGGGACGACGCGTGGAAGATCGTTACGAACACCGTTGCGTATACGAATCATACCGTTATGAAAGAAGCTCTCGAGTGCTGGGGCGAGGATCTTGTCAAAAGACTTATCCCCAGAGTCTATGAGATTATCAAGGAGATTGACAACAGATTCAGATACTATGTATGGTGCGCTACGGGCGACGCGGATTATGTTGAGAGAACGGCGATCATTTCAAACGGCGTCGTCAGGATGGCGAATCTCTGCGTAGCCTCCTGTCACAGTGTAAACGGCGTTTCCGCGCTTCACAGTCAGATATTAAAGGACACCGTATTTAATGACTTCTACCGTCTGACTCCCGATAAATTCAAAAACGTTACGAACGGTATTGCTCACAGACGCTGGCTGTGCCAGTCGAATCCCGAGCTTACTTCTTATCTTACAAAGCTTATCGGCGACGGATTCGTCCTTCACGCCGACGAACTTGAAAAACTTAAAAAATACAAGGACGACGCTAAGGTTCTTTCTCAGCTTGACAAAATCAAGAAGAACAATAAGAAGCGTTTTGCCGACCATATTAAAAAGACAATGGGAATCGAACTCGACCCCGATTCTATATTCGACGTACAGGTAAAACGTCTGCACGAGTATAAGAGACAGCATCTCAACGCTCTTAATATTGTTGCAAAGTACCTTGAAATTAAAGAGAATCCCGGTGCAAATCATACGAAGCATACGTATATATTCGGTGCGAAGGCGGCTCCCGGATATTTCGTTGCAAAGAAAATAATCAGTTTTATCTGTGCGCTTGCGGATATGATTAACAACGACCCCGACGTTAATAAGTATATGAAGGTTGTATATGTCGAGGACTACTGCGTAACGGCTGCCGAGAGACTTATGCCCGCGGCTGATATTTCCGAGCAGATTTCTCTTGCCGGAACCGAGGCGAGCGGAACGGGCAACATGAAGCTCATGATAAACGGAGCCGTAACGCTCGGAACAATGGACGGCGCGAACGTCGAAATTCACGACGCGGTCGGCGACGACAATATTATTATTTTCGGTATGAATACGAAAGAGGTAACCGAGCTTTCACACAGCGGTTATAATCCTCATGCGTATTATGACAATAATCCCGAACTGAGAAAAGTTCTTGATTTTATAAACAATGTCGGAATAAACGGAAAGAAGTTCCCCGAGATCGGCTCTACTATTCTTTATCACGACCCGTATATGGTTCTCGCCGATTTTGCCGATTACAGACTCGCGCAGAGACGCGCCGAGCAGATGTACGCAGACCGCAAGGCTTGGAATAAGATGTCTCTTATGAATATCGCAGGCGCGGGAATCTTCGCCGCCGACAGAGCGGTTAACGACTATGCGAGGGATATCTGGCATACGAAGCCCGCAAAGTAATTTAATATTTTAATAAATGTAAAGGAGGCGGGAGCATGGCGTTTGTAGCGTATAATTCGAGAGATTTAAGACATAAATCCGTATTCGGAAGTTCGGCTTCGGGTGAAAAAATATGGTTTTGCGTTCTGATGCCGAGGGATATGAGCGTATCCGCCGTGTATCTCGTCTCTTCAAAAGACGGCGGGGAGAATAATTGGATTCGCCTTGACTGGAAAAGCACCGACGGTGTGACCGAATGGTGGGGTGTTGAATATTCGTTTGATGGGAGCGGACTGTATTTTTATCATTTTGAATTTGACGCACCGTACGGCAGAGGCAAGATATTTCTGAATTCCGCCGGAATGGGCGAATTTTCAGACTCGGGCAGACGCTGGCAGCAGACCGTTTATTCTCCCGATTTCAAAACGCCCGATAAATTTAAGGGCGGAGTCATGTATCAGATTTTTCCCGACAGGTTTTATTATTCGGGCAAACATAAGAAAAATATTCCCGCCGACAGAAAAATTCATGAGAATTGGTCGGACAGCGTTAAATGGCAGTGCGACCCGGACGGAAAGTACAGAAACGACGACTATTTCTGCGGTGATCTTGACGGAATAAAAGAAAAACTCGGTTATTTAGAGGATATGGGCGTTACCTGCCTGTATTTAAATCCGATATTTGAGGCTCATTCGAATCACCGTTACAACACTGCCGACTATATGAATATTGACCCGCTTTTGGGAACAAATTCGGATTTTGTTTCGCTCTGCAAAGAGGCAGAAAAACACGGCATTTCGATAATTCTTGACGGCGTGTTCAGTCACACGGGCGACGACAGCATTTATTTTAATAAGGAAAAACGTTATGATTCCGTCGGTGCGTACAATTCACAGTCGAGCGTTTACTATCCGTGGTACACGTTCGAACATTGGAATGATAAATACAAATCGTGGTGGGGATTTACGACCCTGCCCGAGACGAACGAAACCGACGAAAGCTACTGCGAATTTATAACGGGCAAAAACGGAGTTATAAGAAAATGGCTCAAAGCCGGGGCTTCGGGTTTCAGACTCGACGTTGCGGACGAACTTCCCGATTCATTTATAGAAAAAATCCGCTCCGCTCTTAAATCCGAAAAGTCGGACGCGCTTTTGATAGGCGAGGTTTGGGAGGACGCGAGCAATAAATTTTCCATGGGTACACGGCGCAGATATCTTGCGGGAGACGAGCTTGACTCCGTCATGAATTACCCGTTCAGAGACGCGGTTATTTCGTTTATGCTCGACTCGATTGCCGAGAATTTCAATGAGAAAATTCTGACCGTCGTTGAAAATTACCCTCCGCAGACGCTTGACGTTTTGATGAATTCGCTCGGCACGCACGACACGGAGCGTATATTCTCGGTTCTCGGCGGAATAAATGCCGAAAACAGGGACAGGGAGTGGCAGTCGACGGCGAGACTCGACGAAAAACAGAGGGAAACGGCTTTGCGAAAACTCAAATGCGCCGCCGTTTTACAGTTTACTCTTCCCGGAATTCCGTGCATTTATTACGGAGACGAAATCCCGCTCGAGGGATGCAAGGATCCGTTCAACAGAGCGCCGTTTAATTGGGATAAAATCAAATTATTATATAATACGTATAAAGAACTTGCGAAAATCCGCAGAGAGCATGAAAGCCTTGCTCATGGAAAATTCGTAAGCATTTCCGCAATGCTCGGGTGCGCCGCGTACGCAAGAGAATGTGAAAACGATTCGGTTATGGTTATATGCAATATGAATCCGCACGATATAAATTATTATCTTCCGCCCGAAAGACAGTCGTATACGGGGCTTTTGGGGGCTGAAACTGCGAATAATTCCGTCCTTGTCCGCGCAGAATCCGCCGTAATACTTGCCCGCAGTTATTAAAACGGCAAAAAAACGTAAAAATTTTTCAAAAGCTCTTGACCTTGCGGTCGGAATATGGTATAGTATTCATACCTCTTTGAGGGTTTATTTTTTATGCGCTTTTTTGCGTACATATCTTTTACCCTCAAATTATAAGAGGGAGGCTAACATTAATTGGAGGTGCCGTTATGAGAGTTAAAATCACTCTTGCATGCACGGAGTGCAAGCAGCGCAATTACAACACGATGAAGAACAAGAAGAATTCACCCGACAGATTAGAGATGAACAAATACTGCAGATTCTGCAGAAAGCACACTCTTCACAGAGAAAGCAAGTAATAGTTCGCTCACTATCGAACCAACTTATGAAAGGATGGGTTCTTAATGGCAGATGAAAACAAAAAGGCTCAGAAGAAGGCCGAAAAAGAACTGGAAAAGGCTAAAAAAGAACGCATAAAGCAGTCCAAGCCCAAAAAAGAGGGTAACGTGTTTACTCGTATGTGGGCGGCTATAAAGAAATTCTTTAAGGGCTTTACGGGTACCTGCAAAAAGGTTATCTGGCCCGACAGAAAGACCGTTCTTAAAAACTCGGCAATAGTTTTTGTATGTATTGCCGTACTCGCGGTCATTATCGGTTTGCTTGACTGGGGACTGATGGGTTCCGTACGTCTTGCCGAAAAAGGTATTGAGAACGCTAAGACTTCTTACAGCGAGGAAGCTTCTACGGATGCCGATTCTTCAAATTCGCTCACTATCGATACGAGCGGTGAAAATGCTACCCAGTCCGACGCGGGCTGATATGCTTTTGAATTTTAGTTATGTTGCATGATACGGAGGAAATACAATGTCGGATGACGTAAAATGGTTTGTGGTGCACACTTATTCCGGATACGAGAATAAGGTTGCTGCCGATATCGAAAAAGTAGTTGAAAACCGTAAAATGCAGGATGAAGTCCTCGAAGTCAAAATCCCCACAGAGACCGTTGTAGAGAAGGTAACGAAAACCCGCAAGGTCAAGAATGAGGACGGTTTTGAAGTTGAGGAACCGTATACCGAGGACAGGGAAGTTGTACGCAAACTTTACCCGAGCTATGTTTTCGTTAAGGTGAGCGTTTACTACGACACAAAGTCCGGCGAGCTTAAGATGACGGACGAGACATGGTATCTTATCCGTAATACGAGAGGTGTTACGGGATTCGTAGGCCCCGAGGGCAAACCCACGCCCCTTACCGAGAAGGAAGTTTACTCCATGGGCGTTGAGAAACGCACCGTTGAAGTTAATTTCAGCGTCGGAGATCTTGTTTCGGTTATCGGCGGTCCTTTCGACAGCTTCCAGGGTACTGTCGATAAAATTGATGTTGACAACGATCTTGTCCGCGTCATAATTTCAATGATGGGACGTGAAACTCCTATCGAATTAGGTCTTGATCAGGTTGAACCCGCTCTTGACTGATAACTTATTAATCAATGGTAATTCGCGGTAATTTCCGCTTGTTACAGGGCTTAGGCTCTGTGGGAGGGTCGGCTTTTACCGATCCGCCACTACCACATTTTTTTTGGAGGTGCAGACATGGCACAGAAAGTAACAGGCTATATTAAGCTTCAGATTCCTGCCGGTAAAGCAACACCGGCTCCCCCCGTAGGTCCCGCTTTAGGACAGCACGGCGTTAACATTATGGCGTTCACCAAGGAATTCAATGAGCGTACGAAGAACGATATCGGACTCATCATTCCCGTAATTATCACGGTTTATGCAGACCGTACGTTCTCTTTTGTAACAAAGACTCCGCCCGCAGCAGTTCTTATTAAGAAAGCATGCGGTATTGAGAGCGGCTCAGGAGTCCCCAACAAGACCAAAGTCGCAACTATCACCTCGGAGCAGATCAGAAAGATCGCAGAAACCAAGATGCCCGACCTTAATGCGGCAAGTATCGAGACTGCTATGAGCATGATCGCCGGTACGGCTCGCAGCATGGGCGTTGTCGTTGCTGATTGATGCTCCCGTGTGGGAGGACAAATCCGATTAACCACTTATGGGAGGTAAATAATTATGAAACACGGTAAAAAATACGTTGAGAGTGTTAAGCTCATAGACAAAGCAAAACTTTATGAATCCACCGAGGCTATTGACCTCGCAGTTAAGACTGCAACCGCTAAGTTTGACGAGACCGTTGAGGTTCACGTTCGTCTGGGCGTTGACTCTCGTCATGCCGATCAGCAGGTCAGAGGCGCAGTCGTTCTTCCGAACGGAACCGGTAAAAAGGTTCGCGTAGCTGTTTTCGCTAAGGGTGCAGAGGCTGACGCAGCTGTTGCAGCGGGCGCTGAGGTTGTAGGTGCTGAGGATCTCGTTGCGAGAGTTCAGAACGAGGGCTTCATGGATTTCGACGTCGCTATCGCGGCTCCCAACATGATGGGTCTTGTAGGTCGTTTAGGTAAGGTACTCGGTCCCCGCGGACTTATGCCCTCGCCCAAAGCAGGTACCGTAACCCCCGATGTTGCTAAGGCCGTTAACGACGCTAAAGCAGGTAAGATCGAGTACCGTCTCGATAAGACAAACATCATTCACTGCCCGATCGGCAAGGCTTCGTTCGGCGCAGAGAAGCTCAATGAGAACTACAACACTCTCATGGACGCTATTCTCAAGGCTAAGCCCGCCGCTGCAAAGGGTCAGTATATCCGTTCCTGCGTTCTGGCTACCACTATGGGTCCCGGAATCAGAATCAACCCCAACAAGGTTATTGCTTCTGCCGAGTAATCGGTATTTAACCTATTGACAAGTATCATCTTATATGATATAATAATCAAGCTGTTCTAAAGACAGTAGGTGCGTTTATTCGCATAAGTTTTATCGCCTACCGAGGAATGGATACATTATTCAGTGAATTTGTATGCCTTTCTGCGGTGACGCAGAGAGGCTTTTCATTTATAACCTGAACAGCATATTTACTTATTAGGGCAGGTGAAATCAATGGCAAGCGCAAGCATTTTAGAGGCAAAGAAACAGCAGGTAGCCGCTATCAGCGAGAGACTTAACGGCGCAGTTGCAGGCGTTATCGTTGACTACAAGGGCACTTCTGTTGCTGATGATACCGCGCTTCGTGCTGAGCTGAGAAAAGCAGGCGTTGACTACTCCGTAGTTAAGAATACTCTTCTCAACATCGCGATTAAGGGCACCGAGCTCGAGGGACTTTCAGAAGTTCTTGAGGGCACTACGGCTCTTGCTACCAGCGCAGAGGATCACGTTGCTTCGGCTCGTATTCTTTCAGAGTTTGCAGATAAGCATGATAATTTTTCTATCAAGGGCGGATTCCTTGACGGAAAAGTAATCTCGCTTGAGACTATCAACGGTCTTGCAAAACTTCCCTCCAAGGAAGTTCTTCTTGCTACCGTTGCATGCGCATTCCAGGCTCCCATGTCTTCGTTCGCTAGAGCGATTAAGGCAGTTGCGGAGAAGGACGGCGAAGCTGAATCGGCTGACGCTCCCGCAGAGGAAGCGGCTCCCGCTGAGGAAGCACCCGCGGCAGAATAATTTTTTGCCGGATATTTAATTTAAGAATTTTAACTTTATAATTTGGAGGTTCATTAACATGGCATCAGAGAAAGTAACCCAGATCGTAGACCTCGTAGCTGAGCTTTCAGTTCTCGAGCTTGCAGATCTTGTTAAAGAAGTAGAAGACAGATTCGGCGTTTCGGCAGCTGCTCCCGTAGCTGTTGCAGCAGGTCCCGTTGCAGCCGCAGCTGAGGAAGAGAAGACTGAGTTTGACGTTGTTCTTGCAGGCTTCGACGCTGCCGCTAAGATTAAGGTTATCAAGGCTGTTCGTGAGATCACCGGTCTCGGACTTGCAGACGCTAAGGCTGCTGTTGAGGGCGCACCTAAGACCCTTAAAGAGGCTGTATCTAAGGACGAGGCTGAGGAACTCAAGAAGAAGCTTGAGGAAGCCGGCGCTAAGGTTGAGCTTAAGTAATCAACCCCTGCTTACAGCATAAATAAGTAATACGAGAACCGCTCGAAAGGGCGGTTCTTTTTTTGTATCAAAAAAATGTTTATGAATGGCTTACTGAGCCAAAAGCGTTGCAATAGTCATGATAAATTCAGGATGCAAAGTGTATATATTTCCTCTTTAGTCAGTGGCTGTGAAATAAATATATTGCTTTCATAATTATTGTATGATAATATAAATCTATACACACGACCTAAATATGACAATGTGTGATAAAACATTGCAAAAAAATAAAGACCCGACAATCGAGTCTCATTTTCTCCGCGACCGCGGAAGCCCTCTGGGGGCGGTTTGAAAAAATTTTATTTGAACTTTGCAGTGTAATCTCATATGGTAGTCTAAGATTGTCTTTATGATAGCACAGAAATAAGGAGATGTCAATATGGAAAATAAAAAAAGAGTGTACCCCGTGTAGAGTTACAATTGATGTGAGACTAAAATTTGAAAAAAGTATAGAAAAAAG
>ERZ808240.436-NODE-436-length-55513-cov-39.286451_pt1 | contig 55513 bp, 65 predicted proteins | sample MGYA00521084_ERZ808240 | MGnify/ENA primary metagenome ERZ808240 (study PRJEB31516, sample SAMN03275571) | gut metagenome | biome: mammalia-associated habitat; material: feces | host: Papio cynocephalus | place: Kenya | collected 2012-08-06 ...
TAGGGGACTTTCAGGGGACTTTTAGGGGACTTTCAGGGGACTTTTAGGGGACTTTTAGGGGACTTTCAGGGGACTTTCAGGGAACTTTCAGGGAACTTTCAGGGAACTAAAAGTTCTTACAAGTTCGTCCGTCAAGGCACGGCATAAAGGGGAAAGCCCTCTGTCCCTCCCGGACAAAGGGCTTTTTAAGTAAGTAAAACTACACCGCATTAGGGTGTCACTATGCAAAGCGGCGATTTTCTTCCGCCCTGCTTTTGGCGGGATGGTTAAGAAGCATTCCCGCCCTGCTTTTGGCGGGATGGTTAAGAAGCATTCCCGCCAGCCGTCTTGGCGCTCCATAGCCACATTTCCAAGTCCTTCGCCCATTCCTCGGGCGGATACGGCGCGTCCCAGTAGGACTGGACGATGCGGACCGCTTCCTTGGCCTCGGCATCGCTCAGCCCCCCGGCAATCCCGAGGAGCTTCTTCTTCGCCTCGGCGTCCAGCCCGGCCTCGTTCGCCGAGGCAAGGTAGTCGCTCAGGCTGAAATACAGCATCCCGGGATATTGGCCGTCCGCCCAGTCCACGGCCGTCCCGTCAAGCGCCCCGGCCATGGATGCCCAGTAGCCTTTCCCGTCCATCTTCCTCAGCAGCCCGCACCGGGCTTCCAAGTCGCAGGAGGCGATGCCGGGGCGGTTGCGGGCCGTCCATTCCCCCATTTCCCGCACGATGCCCGAGAGCCTTTTCACGGTGTCCCTCGGCGGACGGTCGGAGATTTCCGCCCCTTTGGCATAGCGGTACAGTCCCTCGGCGAACGTCACCGACACCTGCGCCCATGTGTCGATGGCCTGCCAGCAGAGGTGCGGCTTCCTGATGAGGAAGTAACGCTCCAGCCCGTCTCCCCTCTTGTAGAGCTGGCACGATACTTCCTTTCTCCGCATCATGCAATAAAAAACCGCTTCGTTTTCCGCGGGCTGGTAGTCCGATTTCACGAAACAGCATTCTTTCCCGTCCGTTAGGACGTACTTTTCCCATCCGCTCGGACAGGTGACGAGGCCGGCGTAGTAATTTTTCGCCGCGCCCGATAATTTCAAAATATCCATATATATGTTTTTAAAAATTAAGTTGACACATTCGGCAGGACGCGCATGTCCTGCCGAAATCCGGGAAGCCGATAATCATGCAATTGCAGCAATAAAGCCGGAGTTCGCCGGGGCTGTTCCGGCTTTATTTGGCTTTCTTTGCGGATATTATAGCGTAGCTCCCATTGTAATGAAGCCATTCGCTTAAATATTCCCGGCATTCGTCCCACGTTCCGTAGAAACATGGGAACTGTTTGCATCCGCCAATTGTTTCCTGGACGCAATACACCGTCTGAGAAGCTATTCTTTTAGCTTCTTCTTTTTTAATATTACTATAAATTCTTCTTGTTAATTTCGTTGTTTTCATTTTCGTTAATTTTAATTTATTAATTTAGTTGTTTTCATTTAAATGAGGCGAAATAATCCATCGCCTCCTTCGGCATACGCCTCCCCTCGCAGCAGATGTAGCGGTCGGTCGTCCCCCGCGTATGCCCGAGTATTTTCTTTATCCATACTTCAGACACTCCGCGCGCCGCCAAATTGGATGCGCACGAGCGGCGGGCCGTGTGCGACGCTATCAGGTCGCATTTTCGTCCCGTCACGCTGCTCCCGGCCCTGAAACACCTCGTCCTTGCCGTTATTCCGGCTTTCTCGGCGAGTTTCCTGACGGTGTCGTTGAAATACACGTCGGAAACTTTCCTGTCTCCCAGGGCGGGGGAAAAGTCCCTCATGTACCGCCGCAATATGGGCGATACCGGGATTTCAACGTACACCTTCGTCTTCTGGCTCACGTAGGAGAGCCACCCGCCGGATATGTTGTCCGGAGTGAACTGCGAGAAGTCCGAATGGCGTGCGCCCGTGACGCACCCCAGGACGAACTGGTCACGGATAAGCCGTTCCGTGTCGTTCGCCACGTCGACAGCTGAAAGCAGCCGGATTTCGGCCTCGTCCAGGTACGTGTTTACCGATACCTGCTCTTTCAGCGTCAGGACGGAGGCGAAGTCGAAACCAAGCTCCACCTCGTCCGAATACCGGTTCAGCACCGCCTTCAGCTTGGCGGCATACTGCCGGGCGGAGTTGGGCGATACCCGTTCGCCCATGTATTCGGCAAACCGGACGAGGCGGAGTTTGGAGAGTTCGCCCCATTCGGCGCCGCACCCGTTCGCCTCCTCGAACATCCTGAGCACGCATCCGTACCCCGGATATTTCTCCGTGAAAGCCTCCTTCAGGCTTGTTGCCTTTGTCGTCATAATATAATGGCGGTTGACCTGTACACCGCAAGGTTTTTTTTTAATTTATCGTTTATTGTCTTTTTTGTCTTTGCCTTGTCCGCCGCCTATCGGAATGGCAAGGCAAAGAAGAAGCATCCACCCTATAAACCGGAGCGCTGGAACTCCGCCGAGGAGGGCGATAATTAATATTATCCAGCATGCGATACCTAATTTCATATTCTCCCTAATTTATGCGGGGATTTCTCCCCGCTTTGATTCTCTTATATAGGTTTGCTGATGCTGCGTGTAGATGTCCAGCTTGTCAAACAGTTCCGCTGCCAAGCCATCAACGCTAATCCACATGCGTTGCCAGTAAGGTCCGACCAACTGACAAACTGCATTACGTTGCTCGCCGGTCAGTTCGTCGCGGTGGATGCTGCCAGTTTCAGACAGTCCGGGCAACGACTGTAATATTTTTCTTCGTAGTTCCAAATGGATTGTATCGCCCATTTCGCGATCCACCTTAACGCCTTTTGTGCCTTTGCTGCCCATGTACTTCATGGCAAAATCTGTAAAATCTTTATCTATATATTCGGTATCTGCGCAGTCGGTCATCCCGTCAAAAGTATCATAATGAGTTATAAAAAGGTCAAGGTTTACGGCCTTTTTAAATGCTTCCACCGTCGGGCCATCTGTATAAGTAAGATTCCACGACTCGCCCCACCCCTTATTCTGTGTTAGCGAGAATTTAACCCCTGGGAAGGCTGCGCGACACATTGAAAGAATGTTTGTTCGGCGCACCGTGTTTAACTTTCGGTTGATGGCCTTATATTCGGCCGTGCCATACTTTGCGCCCTTTAATTGCTTTTCAAGGTCGCTTACTGGCTGCATAAGGTTCTCCCACTTTTTGCAGCGGTCTATATAGGCCGCTTTTTTGTGGGCGTGCTCTTCCTGCTGTTCCTTTTTCTGTGCAGCCTTTTTCTGCGCTACCTTCTGGCGGTATGCTGCCAGTTGGTCGGCAAAGAATTTTTGCCAATTGCCCGGGAAAGCTACATAACGGGCGTAATCATATCCTTCTGTATCTATATAATAGTAACGCACGCCGTCCGTAACGGCGGTAACGTGCATATAACTCAAGTTATAGGGTGCAACCAATTTAATGCGCTCATCCTCCTCGTATGTGCAACCGCCCGGAAAGTCGCCCCCCGCTGCCAGTTCGTCCGCAAGCCCCGGGCGGTCTAACTCGTCAGCCGTCACGGTTACGACCTTGGTAACGCGCATAAGTGCCGGGCGTACATGGTCGCGGGCATCGTCAGAATTGTTGCAGATTTCCTGGTTTTCCAGCTCGTCTAAAAAACCTTTCCCGCCATCACATTTAAGCCAGGAGCACAAGCCCCAGACCATTTGCCCCACGGCGGGCACCGGCTCCCCGTCGGCCTTGTGTCGGTCGGCGGCGTCTTGATAGGTCGCCCACTCACTGGCGGCATATTCTTTGCGCCAGGTGTCGAGGTCAGCACGTGCAGCCTTTTCCGCCTCTATCATTGTAGTTTCGCCAAAACGGCGAATAAATGCAGGGCGTGATACCGGTGAGTTTGTTCCACACCAGCCGCACAACATTACAAACTGTTCGTTCTTGCTGTTATATGTTGCGGTTTTTGCCGGGTCGGCAAAGATTGTTGTTAGCTGTTTCTTTATTTCGTCAAATGTTTTCTTTTCCATGATTTTAAAAATTTAAATTAATATATTGTTTGCGTTATTCGCCAATTCCTTGCGCTCTGTGCACTCTTTTTTTTGCTCGGTGGCACTACTTACTGCCTTCATGTGTTATTTTATGAAACCCGGCAACATCAAAGGCACTCTTTTTGTCCGTTAAATTTATACGGAACCTACCTGCATCATCAAAAAACAAAGGCATAATTATTTTTATATCTTGATTTTTGATGAAATGCAATCCCTTGCATTCGCTTTCTGGGATAAAAAGGTTGAACTCATCAACGAGTTTTAGCAAATATGCTACTTTTACGCAAATTGTAAAACCGTCGGATGTGATGTAAATAGGTTTTACATCTGTAGAAATATCGATTCCGTGGAACTTGAAAGTAATTTTATCTGTACCCCCTATGTGCTCCATAATAACAACTGAACCGTATTTTGAATTTTCGCTTAACCATTTTTTTAGAGAAATCCAAGCATTTTTGTCTAATTCCACCCTTTTTGTGATATCGATATCGCAAAACCCACGTTCATATTCACCGTAATTATACGCTTCTATCTTAGATACAAATCCGTTACATTTACAAAGCCAATACATCGTTGAATCCTCGCTTATTAGCTTGCATGTAAGAATCGCGCCATTGCCAGCTGAAGCACACATTTTTTCCCACAATGCCGCATCTATAACTGGGTAAGACCGCTCAAGGGATTCTTTCCATTTATTCCCAATATCACAGACGGTAACGGGCTTTGTCTGGAGGATGTAACCGTTTGTAGCTATAGCCCGCTTATTCCTTATATCCAAGCAAATTTTCTCAAGCTTCGGTCGCATTTCACGCTTCGTAGCAACGAATTTAGAAAGCGTTCCAAGCCCTTTGTTAATTTTAATATTAACAAAGTACATGACATTCGGTTCGACCTGTTTCGGCTCGTTCACCTCGTTGGATTCTATTTCGTCCAGCACCTCCGCCAGGTCGATTCCCTTCGGGGGTTCGGGCAAAGTGACTCTTTCAGCCGGTTCGACGGCCGGAGCGATAAACGCCCGCACTTTGTCCGCCTGCTTCTTGGAGAATATCCAGCCCGCACGCTTTTCACCCCCGTATTTCAACGCCGGGTTGAATTTTCCGCCCAGCACTTTTAACTCCTCTTTTACGGCTTTGGTATCCCCAAAAACCGCTATGGCCTTTTCTGAGTAGTCCACGACTTCCAGGCCTTCAACCGTTGCAGCCGGTTCAGATGGTCGAACCTCGTTCGCCGCTCCTGCCGGTTCGGCTGCTTTCTGGCTTTGGGTTTTCGTCTCTATTATTTTATACTCGTCACTAACTTCTATTTTTAAATAGAAGTTAGTATCATAATAATCCTCCATCCCGTCGCTATCGTCGTAGCGGAAAGAGGCGGCGAAGGATGCAACCCCGTCCAGCGCTGAAAACGCTTCAGGGGTTAATTCATCCTTCCAGTTCTTTATGTCGGACATGGTCCGCATATATCCCCGTCCAGCGCTCCGACTTCCAGCGATGAACGGGACACACGGCCCGGCCTTCATCACAATGGTCAAGTTGTCCGCGTACATTGACCATTGTGATGTTACGGAAAATTTGAAGGCCGGAAAGTTCTTTTTTGCAAAAGCCCGAACTTTTGAAGCTATGTCTTTCGTAGACAAATCACTATCGTAATTTTTCCCGGCCCATCCGTTTCTCGTGTAGAAATTCATCGTTTTCATGATAATTCGCCCTCCCAGCTTTTTGTAAGTCCGTTGTAAGCCATGTAATATTTAACGCCCATGTATTTTATTATACAACCGTCATCGTTATAACATAATACATGCAATTTATAACGCCGATCATAGGCGTTATTATAAATTTCATCCTTTATCGAGGAAAAAACTGCCGGGCAAAGGTCTTTTTGCCCTTTTCCTGTAGCGTCGTTAAACACTCCTATTAAAAATTTTAGCATTTATCTCTGCCCATGCCCTTGGGACGTTTTTCGGTATCTGGCACACCTATTAATGTTTTTTAGAGCTTTCTATTAGCTCTTTCTTACATTACAAAGATACATATAATTTTCTAATCTGCAAACATTTAGACTATTTTTTTTTCAAGAAAAACCGCTTTTTTGAAAAAAAGATTTTGATATTAATTTCTCTACATTCCTTTTTATTCGGATGATATATTTTCAATCTCCCGAACTTTTTAAATTCTTCTTTTTGGTATTTACGAGGTTTATATATCTCTACTTTTTTCCGATGATTTTCTTTTCTATCCGCCCTTTCCTTCTCCTCTCTCTTGCAGCTGATGACGTGCAACATGAAGGGATTGCAAAATTATTAGGGCTTTATTTATTTATCACATGAACTATTTAATTTATCTTTTCTTCTTATACGCACGTCTCCCAGCTGGAACAGTTTAATGAATAAACCACGGAAATATATATTTAACTCCTGCCATGTCTTAAAATCCGAACCCCTTCAGTTGTCAGAAGTTTCCACCACTCTGTAAACTTTTTTATGAAATCTAAAATTTTAATTTTAAACATTGGGGGGGGGTTACTTTGTACGCTTTTCGTATCTGTCGTATATTTCGTACATTTTAACGTTTGGGGATTTTTGGGCTTTCTCACGGATGGAGTAGGGTTGTAACCTTTGTTTATATTATACATATAATATAAAGTAAATGCGTTTATATATGCCTGATTATCAGTAAAATATAAACCAAAGAAAAGACACCCACCCCCCCCCGATAGGTTGGATATAAAGAACGTAGTTACCTCATCTAAAAAATTTTTTTTCTGATTTTCCGGAGGATTTTTTCATCCCTCTGCAAATGTTAAATATAGTCAATCGATGTATACAATAATTAAAAAGTATCACATTGTATCATTCTTGATACGAAAGGAGGATGAGAGAGCACATTAAAAGTCATGATAACAAGCATAATAATAGTGAGTTAGCGTAGTGATATATACGAAATATCCATTATCTTTGTGTAGGATTAAATGATAAGAGAAAAAGTCTTAATCATATGAGTATGGAGGATTATTTGGAGGAAGAAAGTATCCCATTCCCAAGGGGTTCTGGGGGGAGCGAATTGGACCGGGGCGTGATAGAGGCAATCGTGTCGAACCTGCTGGAGGTTGGGGGTCGTTACGAGATGGTAGTGTCGGGGAGTGCGTCGGGACGGAACAGCATGAGCCAGTACTACGAGAACCTTGACGGGGTAGTTGAGTCGATGTTCCGGACGGTTGCGGGGAGCGACCTTGCCCGCTATCGAGACAGGGTTTATTTCTTCACGGGGAAGATATACGAGCCGATACCGGGGCATTCGCACTTGAGCTGGGCGATACGCACGTATTTGCGGAGGTCGGGAGTCCCGAAGGAGTTCATCATGCGAAGCTTGAAGCAGATAGTGTCGGCGGTATACAAGTCGTTGGACATAAACCGGGTATTGCATCCACGTTATAACGTGATGGCGTTCGAGAACGGGGTTGTGGACATGAAGGACGGAGTACTCCGTCCGTTTTCGCGGGACTACCATGTCGTGTACCTTCACAGGTACGCCTACGATGCTTCGGCGGCGTGTCCGAAGTGGCATGCTTTTTTGCGGGGGACGATGTTCGGCCGTCGGGTTTATTCGGGCGGTGTTTTGCCGGACAAGGACGACAGGGCGATATTGCAGATGTTCCTTGGCCTGTCCTTGTACGACAGGGGGACGATGGACAAGAAGGTGGAGAATGCGCTGGTGCTGTTCGGTAACGGGTCGAACGGGAAGAGCGTCATCATGGACACGGTGATGGGGATATTGGGGGAGGAGAACATCTCGAACCTCGGCATGGAGGCGTTGCTCCGGGGTGGTGATGAAAGGCAGCGCAACCTGTCCCAGATAGAGGGTAAGATATTCAACTGGTCGGGGGAGATGGAGGCTCGGACGTTCGCCGGCAGGGAGGACGCGGCGAAGAGCCTCATATCGGGGGAGCCTCAGCTTGGGAGGCGCATCGGGAACGACGCGTTCAAGATAACGAACATTCCCTATTTCATATTCAACGCGAACCATTTCCCTGTGGGGACTGACGGGAGCTACGGTTTTTTCAGGCGTTTCATCTTCATCGTGTTCGACAAGGTGATAGACGAGCGGAACATGAACCTGAAGCTGACGCACGAGTTGAAGGAGGAATACCCCGGGATATTGAACTGGATACGGCGTGGCGCGCTGTTGCTGGAGAAGAACGGGTTCAAGTTCCCGGAGAGCGAGGGTAGCTTGAGGAAGAGGATAAACGAGATGGGGCTTTCCGCCCTCGGGAAGTCGTGGGCCATGGCCCGGGGATTCTTCGCGCTGCCGAGGAAGGGAGTTCCGAACGACATGCCGTGCGAGATAGACTTCTCCACGATATACGAGGACATAAGGCGGTACGCCGAGGAGAACGGCTTCCCGCTTGCGTCGCGTCAGTCGGTCGCCTCCAACTTCCGGGAGCTTGGGTTCGACAAGGGGAAGAAGCGCAAGGTCGGCGGGACGGTCTACTACAAGTGCTACGGCCTCACGCCCGCCCGGCTGGCCGACGAGGCCGTGCCCGTCGTGGCGGACATGGATGTCGGAGTTGACAACAAGGGCTTCCAGTACGACGAGGAGGAGGAGAAGAGCAGGGTCGACAAGAAGAAGGACGAAAAGGAGCGCGGAGACGCTCCGGCCTGAGCCATCGGGCACGGGCAATGGCCGTTAAAGGCATCAGAATGCAAAATCATCAAATTTATTGGAATCATGGACTACGGGAAGGAAATACGGATTCACAACTTCGTGATATTGAAGCACAGGGCTGGCGGTGCGTCGTTTGTCAAAGTTCGCACGTTTGCCGGCGACTGGTCCGTGTCGTACCGGGAGGACAGCGTCATGTACCTCCTGTTAGACAAGGCGGACGAGTCGGCGCGCGATGGGATTCGCGACATGCTGGTGGGCATGTACGGCGCTTGCAACACGGTGGACGGGGAGTTCACCAAGGAGCTGTTCGACTCCTTGAACCGGTTTTATGGGCGGTTGCAGGCGGGGAAGGTCGATGTGCCGGAAGAAGAGGATGCCAAGGCGCTGGATGACGCGCGGAGGATGCAGGAAATGAGGGAGGAGATTTCGAGGTGCGGGGAAGGCGGCGAGCCGCCGGCGAGGTGAAGGCCTGCGGGTTTTCCCGGCACGCTTCCATAAATAAAATCTATAACACGTATGATATGTGATAAATAATATCTATATTTGCATATAGACATTCTAAGAGCTTCAAAGAGAGCCCGCTTGCGGTCCGTTCAAAGGATTCCGCGAGGCGGGCTTTATTCATTATTCTCGACATGGGTACAGACAGAGACACATTGAAATTCCAGAAGGAGGGGACGAGCGTGACGAAAGACCTGTATGCGGACTTCGGGTTCAAGACCACCAGCGTGCCCTTGTTCGTCCCTCAGGAGACGAAAGAGCCGTCGTCGCGCGACTGGGCGGACGAGCACGGGGAGGACGCTTACCTTGGGGGCGGCTTGAAGATGGCGGCATACGACGCGGAGGTTGGCGTGATTTACAAGGGCGCGTCCGGGACTTTCCGTGCGAGGCAGCAATCCTTGTACGAATACCTGAGAAGCGGAGGTCTGAGCATTTATTCCCCTTATTCCGACACCGGGTGCGCGGGGGCATACTTCAAGGGATTCGGCGATTTCGACTTCACGAGCGACAGCCTCGGCGACGTGGGTCAATGCACCCTTAAATTCCGCGTAACCAAACCGGAGGAGACGTTTAGCACATGAGCAAGTACAAGGTTTATGACAAGGGCGGCAGCGTGGTGCGCTGCACCCTGGACAAGGTGGAGTACAACGGGAGCTTCATGGACTCCCGCGTGGTGAACGCCACGGTTGAAAGCGGCGAGCCCATAGGCTTCGAGATATACGACTATGTCACGTACAGGGGGGAGAAGTTCGAGCTGGACTACAAGCCTTCCAGCACGAAGAACTCGTCTTCCGGCTCGGCGGGTGACGCGTACGTGTACGAGCTGACCTTCGTCTCGTTGAAATACGAGCTGGAGCGCTGTGAAATGCGGGACTTGGTCCCCTACGACAACGGGATAGTCTATCCCAGCCCGCTCACCATCGAGTTCACCGGGACCGCCGGCAAGCTGGCGGAGCGCATACAGGCGTGCCTGGACAAGCTCTATTCCGGCACGCGGAAATGGACCGTATCCGTTGCCCCCGGGGTCACGGACGAGGAAAAGAACATCTCCATAAGCCAGTCCAACTGCTGGTCCGCCGTGTCCCTTTTCAACACGGAATACGGGCTGGACTTCTACATATCCGGCCGTACCGTCACGGTCGGCGGGACGGGTACGGCGATAGATTTCACGTTCCGTTACGGCAAGGGGAACGGCCTTTACAAGATAGAACGCTCGGCGGACACGGACAAGGGAGTCGTGACGAGGCTCAGGGCCTACGGCGGGACGCGCAACATCGGCGACAATTACCTCCGCGACAAGACGGAATGGCCCGATTCCACGCTTCCCGCCAGCATGTACCTCCCGAACCTGATGCTCCCCGGGTTCGAGACGACCGGGATAGACTACATTGACGCAGGCAACGCGTCGGAATACGGCATAAGGGAAGGCTCGGTGGTCTATGAGGACATTTACCCCTCCCTGTCCGGCATGACGAACAGCAAGGGGCAGCGCATCGACGAAATCCAGGGCGCGGAAACCGTCTCCGACGACACGTCCTCCGAGTTCTGGATTACCACGTACGATTTGGAGTTCGAGAAGCCCCTCGGGGACTATGTCGTCACGGGCGGAATCCCGACCGTGTACATAAAGACCGGGCAGTTGCAGGGCTATTCCTTTGAAATCAACGCCGCCAAGATGGAAAAGCAGTCCGACGGCGGCTACAAGCTGTTCCTCGCGAGGAACACGGACGACGGCTTTACCGTGCCGAACAAGGACGTGAGCCTGACCGCGGGCACGGAGTTCGTGTTCCTGGGCATCGCCATGCCGAAGGCGTACGTCGAGGCCGCCGAAGAGAGGCTTCTCTCCCGCGCGGAGGAATACCTCGCCAAGTACTCCAAGACCAACTACGGGTATGAAATCGGGCTGGACGAGATATTCGCCGCCCGCAACCCGGGCATATACGGCACGTTGTACGAGGGGAGGAAGCTGCACGTGGTCGACGAGGACTTGGGGATAGACGAGGAGATAACCATCCAGAGCCTGACCATCTCGGAGGAATACGGCTCCATCCCCGTCTACAAGATAACGCTGAACAACGAGGTGTCCGCCTCTACCCTGAACCGCATACAAGGGCAGGTCAGCCAGCTGGAGAGCACCGTGACTAACGGGTTCACGTTGCTGAAATGGCAGACGGAGCAGTATTACCGCCGCATGGGGAGGCCTTACGCCCTCTGGACGCGCGACGGGACGACGATATGGCTGTCCATCGACGAGTCCAAGCTGTTCGCCACGCTCGATGCCACGCTCGCGTCGAGCAGGGACATCGTGTGCTACGCCACGGAAGAATCCTTCGATGACTTGGGTCTTCCGGTGGCGGCGGACTACACGACCACGGGGCTGTTCCGCGCCAAGGAGGGCGGGGGGCTGCTGTACGAGGCGGCGGGCGGTTGGTACGTGAACCCGGACTTCTCCGGTGGCGGCGGGACGAGCTTCACGGCCGGGACGGGGCTTGAGATGTCCTCGTCCGACATCCTGAGCGTCAAGTACGGCACGACGGCCGGCACGGCCTGCGAGGGCGACGACCCGCGCCTGTCGGACGCGCGCGAGAACCCTTGCGCGTTGTCATGGAGCGGGTACGAGAGCGGGTCTTACGACGGGAGCGAGGCGGCATCCTTCACCATCCCGGACCGGGTGAGCGCGTTCACGAACGACATGGGCTACATCCGGGACGGCAACGAGAAGATAACGGTGCTGCAGGGTTCGGGCAACGCGTCCAAGTACCTCGCCGGCGACGGGAAGTTTTACACCATCTCGCACACGGAGATAGATGGTCTGGAGGGGAACTACGTGACGATAGCGACCAAGCAGACCGTCACGGGGTACAAGAACTTCACGGGGAAGATAGAGGTCGGGCCTTTGACGAACGTGCACATCCTGCTGGGCGAAGGCTCGGGCAACTGCATCAACGGCGTTGACGCTTCCGGGGCGATAAAGAACCTGTACTTCAATTACGGGTCGTCCACCTACACCAAGATAGACGCGGACAACAACGTCATCACGGGCGGGGACGTGGTGGCCAACGCCACCGGCGCAGCCGTGAACGGGATACCCGTCGCGGACGGCTCGACCTACGGGCTGGTCAAGTACGACAACTCCACGATAAAGAAGAACGGCTCGGGGCAGCTCTACTGCACCGTGCAGGGCGGCTCGGGGGGCAGCGCGGTGTCGGTGTCGAGATACGTCACCTCGGGGACGAGGATAGCGACCATCACCATAGACGGGACGGGGACGGACTTGTACGCCCCCTCGTCGTCGGGCGGGACGACCGTGTCCTGGGGCACGACCTACACCAACTATGTCCAGCTGACGGTGGCGGGGACTACGAAGAACGTGAGCCTGAACGGTCACACGCACGGTTACTCGACCGTCCGCTTTTCCCGGTCGCTGTCGTCCGGGACGAAAATAGGCACGATAACCATCGACGGCTCGTCCACGGACATATACGCCCCTTCTTCGGGCGGGGGAAGCAGCTTCACCCTTGCATCGGCGACTTTCAACAGCGAAATCGTATGGTCGTCCCCTTCGACATCCTACGGGATACGCATAAGGCGAACCGGAAACAGCACGGAGACGAGGATTTCGGGAAATGTCATAGACGGGAGAACCGGCAGTTCTTACTCGGTCGGGAATTTGTATTTTAATTATAGCAGCGGAAGCAACAACGTAAGGATAGATTCGAGCGGCAAGATTTATTCCAACGGCTCGCAGGTCACGTCCGATTTAAGGCTCAAGACAGTCGAGGGCAACGAAGAAGACGTACTGGACAGGATGATGCAAATACCCGTCATAAAGTTCAGGCGCAACGACATACAGAATTCAGAACAGATAACAGGCTTTGGGGCGCAGTCATTTATCGGCGTGTTTGACAATGTGGCATTTATTAACGAGGATTCGGGGTATTATGGCATCAATGAGGGAACCATTATGGCTATTACTTTTCAGGGAGTTAAGGAGCTGTATGCGAAGCTCCAGTCGCAGCAGGCCCAAATCACGGCCCTGCAGGAGCAAGTGAAATCCCTGCTCGATACATTGAACGGAATGAAAGGAGGAACGGAATGATAATACCGAAGAAGGACATACAGCTCGTGCGGCATGTGGCCTGCACCATAGGCGAGGTGGTGAACGGGAAACTGGAGACGCGGCTGTCGAAGCTCTGCACGAGCGACAACATCAACATCTGGAGCAGGAGCAAGCCCGTGATACATTCCTTCACGGAGCGCCCGTCCGACTGGTGGAAGGGGAGCAACAAGGACTGCGGCATCACGATACGCGAGCACTCGTCCGCGGCGGACCTGATAGACTCCCTGCTAAGCGGGGAGTCCCAATACTCTCACAACAGGCCGGAGAACAATTTCCGCCTCGGGGACTTCGCGGGATACCACCCGACGGTTCAGCCCGCCCTCCGGGACTCGCCCATGTCCGAGACGTTGTACCAGTCGACGACCAACCTGACAGCGTCCGCCATATACAAGGATGGGAGCTACACCGACTACGAGATACCGCCCGCCGACCTGTACGGGAGCATGGCGGAATGGTATTTCGGCATCGCCTTCAAGCGTGGGACGACCGTGGACTGGATGACCGGCGGGACGGCGGGCAACATGTCCGTGACCGTGCCCGTCAACGCCAACAAGGGGCGCATCTTCGCGACGGGGACGATTCAGGCGGCGAAGTTCATCACCCGGCTTAAGAAGACGAGCTTCACGGGTTCGACCTCGGGCAGCTCCAAGTTCTACGCCCTGCCGCTCGGGGAGGTGCATACGATAACCGTCAAGGCGAGCACGGTGGAAGGCTATGTCACGGCAACGTATGATAACGGGGTCGTATCGTACGCCGTCACGCTCAGGAACACGTCCGGGAGCACGGTGGCAATCAACCAATGCTCCGTGCAAATAACCGACCGCAACGGCGGCACGGCCTATAAGATAGACATCATAGCCCCGCCGTCGTTCAACCTGGCGGCGAACCAGACATGGACGTATGACGGGACTTATGAGAACGCCAGCCTCCCCCAAGTGGGAAAGGCGTTGTTGTACGTCAACAGCGAGCTGAAGGACTCGACGTACTATATGGTGTCGGCGGGGTGATAAGAAGCCTGAAATAAAAAGCAGCGACATGTCACAAGGATTGGAACAGATGCCCGGGAACGGGCAAATAGAAGAAGCGAAGGCGTTTTTGCGATTGCGGCTGGAAGCGGAAGTAAGCGCGCGGGACAACATGGAGGAATACATGGCGGAGGCGGCGGAGGAAATCGTCGCCATCTCCCTGAGGTACCGCATATCCCCCCGATTGTTCCGGTTCAGCGCGAATGGCAACCTTCGCCGTGAAGTGGACGAGGTGATACGCAAGCTGAAAGAGCGTGTCATCTCCGCCACCGAGACGCTGGCTGTCTATGACAGGGAAGAGGACAAGGATGCCATCCTTTCCTACCTGAACGGCGACAAGTACGGGAAGACCTTCAAGGAACGGCTTTCCGAATATGCCAACCGCTACAAGTTCGAGCTTGAAGCCGCCATCGCCGCGGGCTTGTACCTCGGCAAGACGGGCACGGACGTGCTCGATGCCGTCAGAAGGAATCTGAACGCCCCGTACAACAACCCCGACATCAAGGCCTCGTTCGGGAAAGGGTTGTCCGCCACCCGTATCGAGACGAGGGGCATCCGTTACGGCGCGGGCCATAGCAACTCGGCCTTCAACATGATAACGTCTCTGTCCCGGAACGAAATCGGGCAGGCATGGATGTGGTGGTACGGGGAGCAGGCCGTGAGCGAAGGTGCTGTCGGGTTCTATTCATACCGGGGGAGCAGCTACCCTTGCGGGCATTGCGACAGCATGGTCGGCTACCATCCGATTGCCGACTACCGTTGCCAGTGGCATCCGAATTGCCGCTGCTACTTTGTTTTTGTATGACATTTCAACATGACGAATAGGATATGGATTACACGCGTAGTTTGAAGGCCTCCGTGAAGAAGGCGAGGATATCCATCCCCGAAAAGGTGTTCGCGGACCTTATGATAATGGGCTGGAAAGAGCAGGACGCCTTTGTGGCGGCATACGGTTACAACGTGAATTACTCGGACGATTACAACCGGACGCAGATGCGGAACATCATCGGGAATCCGGATTTCACGAAATACATGGAGCGGCAAAGGATGCGGCTGGACGAGGAGAAACGGGCATCCTCCGAAGCGCCCGCGTCGGACGAGGACGTGCTGTCGAAGGCGACGAAGGAAGAGACGCTGAAGGAACTCGTAATCGCCAAGCAGGCCATGCGGATGGGGTCGAATGAATGGCTGGCCACGACCAGGCTCGTGGCCGACCTCCAGCAGATGAAGAAGGACATCGTGGAAGATGAAGACACGACGAAGCACTACTACCTCCCGCTCAGCTGCTGGAACTGCGAGCTGTACATCAAGGCGACTACCCGGAAGAAGGGTCAGGAAGGATAGAAGGAGAGAAACAGAAGCTACCTCTTCAGCTTGCGGGCCGTCCGCCCGGCTGCGATAAGGAGAAGGACGAAGAGGATACCCATCGCCCATCCCCCGTAGTCCACCTTCACGGATTGCCATTTCGTCAGGCTCTTTTCCACCGGGTACGGAATCCGCACCGAGTCGGCACGGGCGACATAAAGGGTATCGGTGCGCTCGAGACGCACCCCGACGTACTTGTACTGCGCCACCCTCACGGTGTCCCGTGTCTTGTCAATATATATGCTGTCCCTTATCGTCATCGAGGACGACACATTGCGATATACATGGATGCTGTCCAGCCGGACGCTCTCCACGGGCACGTATTGCACCCTCGAGCATCCCGCCGACAGCAAAACGACCATGGACAAAAAGAAGAGCCGAATCATGACGGGCACTCGTTTACCAGCAACCACCCGTCCACCACCTCGTGCATGTCGGCCTCCACGCCGTTCTCGACGTACGACATGGCGGCGACCATCCTGATAAGCTCGTCCTTGTCCACGGAGCGCAGCTCCCTGTCGGGGTCTATGGCCGCCCTTTGCGCCACCGTGTTTATGTACGCCTCCGTGTGGTTCTCCGAGGCCGGGGCGAAGCGTGAAATCATGCCCCGCACCGTGTTGACGCGGTAGCGGGTTATATAGGTCAGCAGCACGCGGAACGCCGCCCGGTATCCGTAGGCGTTTCGGGTGAACTGCTTGAACTGCTTGTCCGAGGAGGGTCTCACCTCCCCGATGAACTTGTCCGTGCTGATGCGGATGTTGCAGGGGTTGCAGAGCCGCAGCCCCCTTGGCAATGTCTTCTTTCCCATTTCCTTAAGTATTTAACCTGTGATAAAAATCCAGTTTGATGTTGTCGTACACGGCGGACACGTTCGTGTACGCCCTGCCGTTGTTAGCGCCCGACTCGTTGTACAGCTCCAGCTCGACGACCTGCGCCACCCATTCTATCCACTCGGCGTTGGTGTACTCGGAGAGCCTCCGTCCCCGGTAGCGGTAGCTGTCGAAACGGCTGTTGCGGTCCTCGTACATGTTGGTGAGCAGCGTCCTGACCTTCCTCCTCGTCGCCTCCCTGTCGGCTATGTGGTTCTCCTCCCGCACCCTCTTTATCATCCGGCACACCTTCTCCGTCGCCAGGTCGAAATAGGCGTTCGAGGTGTTCTTTATCCGGAGCTGCGTCTCGGGCAGGAGTCCCTCGGCGATGTCGGTCATGACCCGGTTCATCTCGCCGATGGTCTGGTTTGTCTCCCCTATCTGCCTCGTGGCGGAAATCATCTTGTCGAGCGATTTGCGGAACCACCTCATCATCATGACGAACATGCTGAACGACAGCAGCACGAAGAATGCCGCTATGACCACCAGTATCCCGTACTCGCTGATTCCCTTCGCCACGTTCAATGCCGTTTCGGTCTGTTCCATGTCTTGTATTGCAGGGGGCGGCCTGTCACGCCGCCCGGTTAATGGAATGAACGACCTACTCCCCCGGCTTGAACAACGCCCAGACGACCTTCACCAAATCATAGAAACCGCATCCGGACAGCCCGGCTGCAATCCCGTAGACGAGCGCCTGCCACCAGGCAAGCCCGGTCAGGGGGTCGGAAATCCTGAGAACCCACGCCAGCATGCAGACCGCGATGCCGGCGGCCACGGAGACGCCAATCTTGGCGGCCTTGCTCCCCCCTATGGAGGGTATCAGTTTCAGCACCTGCGTCGCCAATGACGAGATGACGGCCACGATGCCGGCGAATGTGGAGAGGTCGATTACGGTCTGCGCCCCGCCGTCTCCTGCCGCGGTCTGCGCCGTCACGGCCATGCAGCACACGCACATGGCCATTGCAAACATGATTTTTGCTTTCATTTTTTGATTGTTTTGATAGTTGATAAATAAGATGAGCTTTTCAGACGGATGCCACGTAAATCCCGACGAGGTCTTTCAGGTCGGCGTAGACGGGCGTTCCGGTCGAGCGGGTGCACTTGTATGTCAGTCCGCCCTGCGTGTAATGCTTCCCTTCCTCCAGCGCCATGTTGTTGTCGTAGGGGATGGGGTCGTCCGCCGTCCCGGCGTGGGTTTCCGATATTTCCACGTAGAGGGCTGCGGTGTCGATGCCGGGCGGCTGGTTCGCCAGCACGGGGTTCACCTCCTGCCGCACCTTCCATAGCTTCCCCCCGTATTGCACCTTCCTCCCCGCCTCCAGCTTTTGCCCGGCGAAGCCCTGCCACGAGGGGTATAGGGACTTGACGGAGAGTGACTGCCCGTCCGTCAAGTCCAGCGAGTCAATGCGCATGGCAAGCAGCCTCGCCATGTCCGCCAAGCGCGGGGACGCGGGTGCGTCATGTGCCTCCGGGCCGACGTTCAAGTCCTTCCGCACCATCGCCTTCGTCCCTGACACGAAGCGGAGGTAGGCGGCATATTCGTCCACCGCCGCCGCGTCGTCCTGCACTCCCTGCTGGTAGGCGTTGTACTTGTTCACGAGCGCCATCTCGGCATCGGCCGGATAGCTGGCGCGGATGACCGCCGTCACGCACTTGTCGTAGGTCGGCGCGCCCTGTATCTCCACGCAGTCGTAGTCGTAGGAGGCGGGGCGTTCCTCCGCGGCCTCCGCCTCATTGATGTTGTAATTGTAACGCCATTTTCCCATGCCTATTTGTTCCAGGGCGGAAGGGCGTTCGGTCGAGTTTGATTTCATGTTCAAATCTATTTAACAGTTTACGTTTCAAATTCCTGCTGTCGCAGTGCTTCATCCATCCGTTCCACCCGGCGAAGCGGGGGATCACCTTGCCGGGGCTTGCCCTCGCCATGCGTCCGGCCGTGCGGAACATTCGCTGTTTGATGCTTTTGCGAAGCCTCGTATGGGTCGGGAAGAAGACGTAGCCGAGGAAATCGATTCCCCTTGCCCCGACCGGGAACACTTGCCAGTCGGGCTTCAGTTCCAGCCGCAACGAGGCGAGATGCTCTTCTATCTCTTCCCGCAGCCGGTGCAATTCGCCCTTGTCCGACGAGAGCAGCACCATGTCGTCCGCATAGCGGTAATAATGCCTTGCGCGCTTCTCCTCCTTTATCCAGTGGTCGAAATAGGCCAGATAGAGGTTGGCGAAGTACTGCGACAGGTAGTTCCCGATGGGCACTCCCGGCGCGGAAGCGACAATCTCGTCCAGGAGGGACAGCAGGCGCGCGTCCTTTATCTTCTTCCGCATGATGGATTTCAGCGTGCCGTGGTCGATGGACGGGTAGAACTTGCGTATGTCCATTTTCAGGCAGTAACGTGTCCCCTCCGGGTCTTCCCTTAATGCCCGTTTCAGCTTCCTTGCCGCCGCATGGATTCCCCGTCCCTTGATGCAGCTGTATGTGTCCGCGGTAAACACGGACATCCATACCGGCTCCAGCACGTTCATCACGGCATGGTGCACGATGCGGTCGGGGTAGTAAGGCAACCGGTAGACAAGGCGCTCTTTCGGCTCATGGATGGTGAACGTATTGTATCCGGACGTGCTGAAAGTTCCCGACAGCAGGGACTCGCGCAACCTTGTGAGGTTCGCTTCCCTGTCCCGGTCGTGCAGCCTCACGCCGTAGCTTTTGCGCTTGCCCCGGCGGGCCTTCTCGTCCGCTTCCCGGAGGTTGTCCATCGAGCATATCCTGTCGAACAAATTGCCTATGCGTTTCATTTCCTTTGCTGGTTTAATCGGGAATCGTCGGGTTTGAAGCCTACCGATACCCGTTCTACAAACTTTGTTTTTTGCCAAGAGGCACGGCCTCCATCCTTATCCATATCTTTAGCCAGTATTGGCGGGACCTGATGTTCGCATTCGCATTCGAGGGAGCGTTATTCGTATTCGCATATGCGAACCCGGCATTCGAGCCGTTATTCGCCCTACCGCCGAACAGGACACCCAAGGATGGACAGCCTTTCATGTCTCTACTCCAGGTAGTACCGGGTGCCGGATGCCCGCATGGTCACCCTGCGGGGGAACTTGTCCATTTCTTTGATTTTCCCAAGCACGTACTTTATCTCTTGCGAGTTGGTGAAGAACTTGCGTGCATCCGAATCCCGGTCTTCCAGATTGAATTTTATCTTGACCAGATACCGGTTTGACCCGAACTTCGTCTTCACGTCGTCCAGGTAGTCCATTATCCAAAAACTGAGGTTAACCAGCTTCTGCTGCGTCGTTTCCGGGCAGTTGAAATGCTTGTTGCTCTTGTCCTCCGGTATCTTCAGGCATGCCAAACTTCCGTCGTCTTCCATGTGCATTTATTATCCGTTAGGGTTACTATTCCGTTATTTGGCCGCGCCACGTGCCGTGCCGGGGATAAAGCAAAGGCGGGACCCGATGTTCGCATCCGCACGCGAGGGAGCGTACCTCGTAAGCGAAAACGCGAACCCGGCATCCGAGCCGTCATGCGCCCTACCGCCGAACAGGACACCCCTCCTGCCCTCGCCGGATTCCGGGATGTCCGTGTAGTAGTAGTCCGAGAAGTCCTTGGTGGAGCTTGAACCGGTCGTGACGGTGGGCAGCATCTCCCCGCCGTCGAACAGGATGTCCTTCACGTATCCAGAGGCTCGTGCGATGTCCCCTGTCTCGTCATACCCGTCATAACTTGAATCCCGGTAGTTCGCCGTGTCGGCGGCGGTGTACAGGATGGAATGCCCGCCCGCTTCGCCGGATTGGACTTTGACGAGCAGCCCGTCCGTCCACTTCCATACATGTCCGAACGGATTCTCAATCCCCCGGTAAGACGGGACTTGTACGGCCGTGCGCGTCACTTTGGTGAAATAGGTTGTATCGGTCAATGCCGTGCCCGCCGCCGCGTCGACTACGCACTTGTATAGCGATTCTCCCTGCGACACGTATTGCCCTGCGGTGTATGCGGTCGCGTCGCTGTATTCGCCCTTGTAGTTTGCTTCGCCTCCCGCGTCATACTCGAAAGGCATGGCGAATCCGGCATTCCCGGTCTTGTTCCCGAGGCCGTTGGTCGTTCCGCAAGGCACGAAGGGGTGATAGCTGTTGAAGCTTTCCCATCTGCTGTCAAGGGGTGTGACACCCGGGCCGAGTCCCCCTTGCCGGAAACCGTCGGCCGTCAGCGCGTCGTTGAAGCCGAGCTGGCAGTTGCGGTCGGCATATTCGACCACATAGAGCCAATAGAGGGCCTTGTATGCCTGGTAGTCCATGCAGTTCCATTCCGTGCTGCCGGACTTCCGGTTGCGGGCGTATGCCCTGAAGTTGGTGAGCGAGACGGAAGTGGCGGGCACGCCAAGCAGCGAACGGTACGTTCCGTCCCATTCCGCATTGTTGTTTCCTCCCCGGTAATTGGCCGTCCCGTTCGTCACGGAAGCCAGCTTGGGCGTTCCGGACGTGGAGCGGTCTATCGCCGCCTCGTATGCCGAGATGTAGCATCCGCCCATCCTCGCGAATCCGGGAAGGTCGTTCGCCGACAAAAGGACTCGCCGCTTGTTCCCGTCCCTTACGAACTTGGCGTAGAAGACGGGGATGCGTACCATCACCATGCCGTCCGTGCCGTCCAGCGCGGCGGCCGTCACGCCGTCCTCCTTCTTCGTGCTGTCTTCCGCTCCCAGCCTGTACGCCTCCCCTCCGTCGTCGTCCAGGACGCAACGGTACATCCCGTTCTGGAGGGGCAGCGAGCGGTGCAAGTCCATGTTCCCGATGCGGGTCAGGGCGCTGTCCGATTCCGTCACGTCCCATTCCACGCCGTACCACAGGCCCAGCCCGGCTTCGAGCAGCAGGTCCAAGTACCCCTGCATTTCGTTCACTTTGCCCGCTATCGCCTTGTTCTGCACCGGGTTCTCCGACGTGGCGGACAGCTCGGAATCGACCGTCACCGCCTTCGGTATGGTCGGCTTGTTTTTGATGAAGGAGTCTCCTTCGGTGGCGTTCCAGTCCGGCTGTACGTTCTTCTGCGCCCCGTCCTCAATGCCCGCCAGCTTGCCCTTCTGCGCCGCGGTGAAGTCGTTCGAGGAGAGTCCCTTCCCCGCCTCCTTGTCCACTTTCCCGTCCAATTTGAGGGTTTGGCCGGCAATCTGCCCGTCCACTTCGTCGAAAATCGATTTCAACGCCTTGTTCTGCACCGGGTTCTCCGACGTGGCGGACAGCTCGCTGTCCACGGTGATTGGTTCCGGCTTCACATACTCTTTCAGATTTGCCAGCGTCGTCCTGCCTTTCGGCAAATCGGTGTCCACGATTGGGATATTCTCCGTGCCCTTCAAGGATTCCCTGAGGGCCGCTTCGTTTATCTTTGTCCCTGCCATATGATTTATTGTTGTTCGGTTAATACGTTCGTTCCATCTCCCCATAGTACGGCATCCCCGTCCCCCCAGAGCCAGGAAAACTTGTCCTCATGTCCGTGCGGCGTAGCGCCTCCCTGTGCCGACGAATTGAGCCGGGCCGTGTTGAGCGGGGAGGCATTGAGGGTTGCGAAGTTCAGTTTCGTCCCGTTCATGGCTGCACCTCCGTCAGGGTTGCGGTGGATACTTCGGTGTCGCTCTCGAACCGCACGTGCATCGGGTAGAAGGAGTGGTCGAACACCCAGTCGATGACGGGTGCTCCCATGCAGACCCTGTCCGGCACGTCCCAGCACGGGGCGTATTCCCCGGCATCGGTGCTGCGTTGTTTGATAGAGAACGAACTTGGTTCGCTTCTCTCGACATGAAGCGCATAAGGGGCGTTTACGGTTTGTTCCGCCACATAGACGTTCCCTTCTTTCGTGAAATTCAAAGTCGTTGCCATAGCTTATTCGTCGTTTTGAGATTTTGATTGCATTTGCATTAATAAGTCCTGTTGTTGTTCCTCTTTCGTTTCCCTCATGATTCGTTCCCATTCTCCGACCGTCGAGTACATGGAAATGCGCTCGGAGGCCGTCTGCCTGGAAATGAAGCCGTTCTGCACGGCGGAGGCGAGGTCGGCCACCATGGCGGACTCGTTCACGTGGATGTACGGCTTAATCCACCACTTGACGGGGAGATTCCCGAAGTCTATCGTCTTCTCGGACTCCATGCCGTAGCCGTGGGAGAAGATGCGGACGAGGTCGTTCAGGAACGGCTGGTACTCGTTCGCGTCGATAGTGGCCTTCTCGTAGGCCGGGGAATAGAGGATTTTCAGCGCGGCCGCCGGCAAGTCCCCCGACTTCAGTTCCGGGGGGATGACGGCGAAGGACTGCTCGTATATCATCTTGTAGAACGTGTCGAGCTGCTTGGTGAAGGCTTCGGAAGCGTTGGTCTGCGAGAGGAACGACGCTTTGTCCTCCGTCCCTCCCGTTATTATCTTGACGCTTCCGTTCAAGTCGTGCTGCATCGCCATGTCCGACCCCTCCCCCTGCAAATAGAGGATGGGGAAACCGAACGCCTGGTTGTTCTGCGCCATTTGGGAGAAGGACATCTCGTAGCCGTCGATGCCGTCCTGCGACCCCGACCAGCACGGGCCTTCGTCGTCCCTCCGGTAAGCGACCGGCACGAACGGGAATCCGTGCGCCTCCTTGGAGACCAGTTGGAAACCGTCCGCCCCGAAGATGCCCAGAATCTTGTTCACCGTCCCTCTTATTCCGCTTTCGGGACGCTTGTACCTGTGCAGGCAGGAATTGTCCCACACTTCGAGCCATTCCGTCATCCTGTTCCCTTCCTCGTCGTAATCGTGGTAGGAACGGGCGAACAGCATCAAAGCGCCCGTCGCGGGGTCGTAGTGCGGGTAGAGCGTGTCTCCATTCTTGAAAGAAAGGGGCTTGTATCCGAACTCCCCGTTTCGCATGTATCCCACGATGGCGGCATCTCCGGTAATCTTGGTGGACTTGACCGCCTCGAAGAAGGCGATTTCCATGTCCTTCCTGAACCAGCCTTCCCGGAACATGGCGAACGTCCTCTCCTCCTCGGCGGTCGGGTTGTCCTTGTTCAGCTCGAACTGGATGTCGTTTCCGCACAGGTGTATGGTTTGCTTCACGGCGATGATTTGCTGGAACGCGAATGCGTATCTCGGCACGAGTTCCTTGTACACCTTCCTGACGGTCTTCCCGGTCGGTTCGCCGTTCCCGTCGTAAACAGGCTCATCTTCTTCCCGGTAGATGTCCGGGTAGACCTCGGGGTCGTTTATCACGTGTCCGGACGGGTAGTATTCGCGGAGGAAGTCCGACTGCGTTGCGACCATGTAGAGGCATGCGTCGTTGTCGAGCAGGGGTTCGCATCCCGTCTCGAAGATACCATGGCGCATGTATCCGTCCGGTCTGATGCGCCTCCAGGGCCGTTTCGTTTTTATTTCTCTTCTATTCATACAATTCAGGGTCTATATGACACGTATCTTAGCATTCTTTTCGGCCGGAACGCCTTTTTCTTGTTTATCTCGAACCACATGCGGTAGATGAGCGACTCGAAGAAGTCGGGCGAATATCCTACCGCCTTAATCATCCCGTCCTTGTTTATCAGCTCGAACCCCCCGATGTTTGAATTGTCCTTGTGCCGGACGCACTTGCGCTCCTTCAAGAGGATGTCCCTCAACGGGACGTTCTTGTATTTCCCCTTCTTCCCCGAGAACTTCAAGTCCAGCAGGCGCGGTTCGATGGAGACCTTGCCGTCCTGTATGTAGTGCGCCAGCATCTCGGCGCATTGCGACTTGATGTTCTTGTAGGATTGCTCGAACTGCTTTTCCGGCTTCTGGGTGCCTGTGAACTTGACCGCGCGCTTCACATGTCCCGAGATGGCCTGTCCGACCCCCCAGTAGTCGTATATCACGTTCTCCTCTCTCACCCCCCATTCCAGGAGCTTGGCGGCGAACATGGATTCGGTGTTTGCGGAGTTCTCCCGCATCACGAACACGTCCTTCACGTGCAAGTCCAGCCATAGCCACATCACGCAGAAGTCCCCGCCTTCAAAGGCGATGTCGGCCGACACGTATCTGATTCCTCTTTCGATTTGTGCGGGGGCGCTGAAGAATCGTTCCATGTCTCCCAGCTTGATGATGTCGTCCCCCGTATTCTTGTAGTTCCAGTTCCCCTCCAAGTCCCTTGCTCGTTGCTCGTCGTTCTGCTGTGCGAGGTTCGCCGCGTAGTTGGGGTCCGACGAAATCAGCTTTATGTTCTCCTCCAGCTTGCCATGTATGAAAGTGACGGATTTCACATACATGGTGATTTTATCGAATCCCAGCTCCTCATACGCGTCTTTCCACAAGGGGTCTATGATTGACTTGCATTGTTCATAGACCTCTTCGGGAGAATCGCCCCAGAAGATGGAATCGGGCGAATCCCCGTCCATGAAGCAATAGCGTATCACCCCGTCCCGTTCGCTCACGGGAAGCCCGTCTTCCCCTATCCACCAGTTTATGAACTTTCGCACCCAGCTGTCGGGGTCGGGGTTGCAAGTGCCGTAGAACCTGTTCCTAATGCCGTATGCGTTCCGGTTGCAGGTCGTCAGGTACTTGAATTTCTCGTAAGGGCAATGGGTTATCTCGTCAATTCCGATGAACGCGTATTGCTTCCCCTGGAAGCGCTTTTTGAAGTCCTCGTACGAATCGGCGAAATAAGAGAATTTCAGCTTGCTGCCGCTTTTGAAATACCAAGTCATGTCGTTGATGGACTTGTTGTATTGCCCGAACTGCCCATATAGGAAATACGAGGTGTTAATCAAGTCCAGCAAGTCGTCCTTCTCATTCCGCAGGAGGAGGGCGTTGAAATATGGGTTATGGAGGTCTTTCAGGGATTCCATAAGCAGCGAGAAGCTTTTCGAGCCTCCGCGCGCGCCCCCGAATATGGTTATATCCGCCATTGAAGCGAGGAACTTCTCCTGGCATCCCTTTTGCGCTATAATCTTCAGCGGGTTGCTCTTCTTCCGGTCTGCCGCACGCAGGGCCTCGATGTATTCATACGAATACACCTGCTCCCCGCTCGCCGTCTTTATGCCCACTTCGTATTCTCTCATTTTATGCCCGATAAAAAAACAGCCGGCAATGGCGGCCTTGCGGCCGGCCATTACAGGCCCTCTTGGAACTCTTTTCTATCATGTCACAAATTTAATAAATAAATTCTATTATACGTATTGTATTTATAGAAAAAATCTATTATATTTGCAGCAAAGGCGAAATGCATGCTGAAAATATCGACAAGGACTGAAGACGCAATCCCGGAGACACGGACGCGGATGGTGGAATGCCCGGCTTGCGGGAGGAAATTGTTCGATGTGCAATATGCGGCGGGCGTGGCGATGCTCTGCATAAAGTGCACGAGGTGCAAGCGCCTTGTCAAGGTGAACATGACGGATTAGGGAGCTTCCCCCGGTCATGTAGTCATAAAGAGCTTCAACGAGAGCCGATTGGGACGAAGAGTTCGCCCCGGTCGGCTCTTTTCATTTTAAAACGATTTGGACATGGACAAAGAGACCCTTTTGACCGGACTCAAGAAAGTATTGGGAGAACCCCAAGCGAACGGGTACATCGGAGACACCGGTGTCACGATGCGGACACTCGACAAGTATGCGGAAGCGATTCTGCCGACCATCACGGCGGACGACATGGCGACGGAACAATTCTACCGTGACCAGGCGGCCGTGGTGAAGGCGATGGGCGGGCAGATGCGATTCGAGCAGGCCGATTTCGTGAAGAACTACAAGCCGCAGCCCGGCGAGCCGCCGGCTGCACCAGAACCGAATCCCGGTGGAAACGGGAACGAGGATTTGTTGAAAAGGCTTGAGAAATTGGAGAAGGAGCGCGAAGACGACCGGAAGAACTCCGCTGTGAAGGAGATGCGCTCGGAAGTATTGCGAAAATCGGGGGACTTGAAGGTTTCCAACAAGAACCTCTGGGACGATGCGGTAAGGATGGTGAGATACGTTGACGGCATGGACGTTCAGGCGATGGAGGCGAAGGCCAAGGAGCTGTACGAGTCCAAGCTGAAATCGTACTTCGGTGACGGGGCTTCCCCATACGGGACGGGGAAGCCAAACGGCATGCCACCGGCAGACGACAAGTTCCTGGACGATTTCTTCAGCCGCAAGGCGGAGGAGGGCAAGTTCCCCGGGGAAAATTAAAAAAAAACAAAAAAAAGGATTATGGGAACATTAGGAAATGTTTTTGGCCGGGGAGAGAAGAACTGCGGACCCGGCAGGAATATCTGGCACGAGGTGAAGGGAGCTTACCCCTGCGGGGGAATGATTTCCAACATCGCAGACTTCAAGGGGACGGTGATACCGGCAGGTTCGATGTGCCAGTTCGACCAAGTGGCGGGGACGATAAAAATCGTCAAGGCGAGCGATGTCAAGACCGCCACTCAGACGGATGGCACGGTCGAGCCGAGCACCATCAAGGGGCTGCTCTACAACGACGTGTATGCCGATTCCGGCATCGCATCCCCGTCGGCCACGGGGAGCGTGGTGTATGCGGGAGAGATTTACGCGGACAGGCTGGCGGAAGCCGTGCCGTCCGAGGTGTGGGCCGTACTGCCCATGATAGTCCGTATTAACGAGAAATAAGAAAGGAGGAAGGACGTATGAGGACAATGGTAAACAACTATTACGACCTGCTCACGGCGGGTTTGGGGAATTTCTCCTTCCAGCAGTTCGTGGACCGCTTCAAGGAGAAGTACAACGTATTGCAGACGGAAGGTTTCGACTGGGACCCGGACATCCAGCTGGACTACACCTATGAGCAGCTGATAGCGTCTCTGGGCATCGCGACGCTGCCCGTCTACGTGGACGTGGACTCGGAAGGGCTTGACAAGTCCATCGGTGATTTCAAGATAGGGTCGAACCGAATCCCGACGCAGAAGCACCGCTACCCGATTAATGCGAAGATGCTCCGCGAGCGGATGATTATGTACCAGCGCTTCGGCGAGGCTTCTCTCAACCAGGAGACGCGCACGGCCTTGTTGAACCTGCTTTTCGACAGCACGGACAAGCTTCTTGCCGGCAACCGGAACGCGTTGACGCACCAGCGCATGCGGGTGGTTTCGACCGGCCAGTTCACGATAGACATCACGAACAACCCACGCGGCTTGAAGGGCATCACCTTCGACTTCGGAGTCCCTGCCGCCAACAAGGAATCGCTTTCGGGCGAGAACCGCTGGTGGAAGAGCGCGGAGCACACGCCCGCCAACGAGGGCACGGCTTCCGACCCGCTGCTGTACCTGAAGAACAAGCGGAAGGCGATGCGGAAGGCGGGATTCCCGTCCGGGCATTTCGAGGTGGCGTCTGACTTGTTCGACGACCTGCTGTTGCACACCAAGGTTCTGGAGCGCATCGGGCTGGCGTTGTACCCGCTGGCCGCATCCGCGGAGAATCCCGGCACGGCGGCCCAGGGATACGCGACGAACATGACGGACGAGGCGAAGAAGTCCGCCATCGAAAGCATCATCGGATGCCCGGTCATCCCGCGTGACAGCTATGCTGCCGTGGACAAGTACGACGAGAGCACCAAGAGCATCGTGGCGGCCACCATCGAGAACTTCAACCCGCAGAACGTGTCCTTCGTGCCCGACGGGCAGATAGGGACTATCAAGAGCGTGCAGCCGATGGTGTTCACGGACGACCCTACCCAGCGTATCGCATGGTTCGACGACGGTAGGACGCTGCTCACCCAGCGCTTCGAGTCCAAGACCAGGTCGATGTATGTTGAAAGCGAAATGGCGGTGCTTGCCGTGCCGAACATGCCGCAGTACATGTGCATTTACACCGTAACGGCCTGAGCGATGGGTGGTGGTTCTCAGTATTCCGAAAGGACGGTGGAGCAATATGTGCGCGGCATCGTGAAGATGGACATGGGGGACGAAGTAATCTCCAATATCCTCTTCGACCGTGACTTGAATCCGGGCGACCCGGCTTCCGGGCTGGACGCGCGCACCCGGATGCTGCTCAAGGCGGACGTGTACATGGCCTGCGCCAACATGCCGAGCGTGAGCGTGAGCGTCGAGGATGCGGACGGGAACTGGAAGCACAAGGAGAGCGGCGGGCAAATCACGGACGCGGACAAGGAGCGCTGGGACTCCATGGCCCGTGCCATCTATTCGCAGTACGGGGAGAGCCACTTCGCCAAGGGGGGTCCGCGAGTCCATGCAAGGGGAATGAGAATTTGGAGGAACGGAGATGGCTGTTAAGAACCCGCAATACCCGCACCGCTGCACCGTCTACCGGCAAGAGGGGGCGACGCAGTTCGAGGAGGGCGAGAAGGTCGTGCTCTACGAAGGCGAATGCCGGAAGGAGGGCAACACGTCCATCCGCAACTTCTACTCGGACAACGTGCCCAAGGGTGACTACCGGGTATCGATACCCGGGTTCCAGGAGGGGATGCGTCCGGGCGACTTCATAGAAGTGGCGGACAGGGTGACGACTTACACCGGGATTCTCCTGACGGACGTGCATGTCTCCAATTTCGGGACGGAAGTATTCTTCAACCTGCCTAAGAACTGACGTGCGATGGAAGCCAACAAGAAGACAATCGACGCGGGAATGAAGGAGGCACGGAGGCTGATGGACGATTACCTCCGAGCCGCCATCGGGCGCGCGTGCGTCTCCCTCATCGACCATGCCTTGAAGGAGAAGGGATACCAGGGCTTCACGGGCAACACGCAGACCTCTTACGCCTGCGGCATCTACCTTGACGGGCATCTCCAGAGCGTGTATGCCTCGGGGGACTCCATGAAGAGGCCGGTGCATGTCAAGATACGGAAAGGGGAACGCGTTTACCTCTCCAGCCCTTACGAGGGGCAAGCCCGCGCCGTGACGGGCCGGGCGGACGTGGACGGGAAGTACGGCGAGGAGTCCGCGGTCAAGTTCCTTATGTCCTACAAGCCCTTTGTCAAGAAAGGCTTTTCGGTGGCCATGACGACGGGGACGGAATACTCCGAATACCTGGAGAATGTCCGCGACCTGAACGTCCTGACCGGCACGTTCAAGTCATCGAGGGGAATCATGCTGGAAGAATTAAAACCGACGGAGACATGAGGGAGACGAAGTTCCACATAGCGCAAATCCTGAAGGAGGTCTGCGGGGCGCTCTCGGGCATCAGCGAGAACGTGACGGCAAGCAACCGCTTTTCCGCCAAGCAGAAGCAGATGAAGGACTTCGTCGTGGTTTCCTTCCCGGCGAGCATCCCGGACGGCAAGGTGGCGCAGGCGACCACGCTCCGCATCGACCTGGCCGCGAGGAACACCGTCAACGGGCTGGAGGACACGCCGCGCCTGCAGGAAATGCTGGACGGGGTGACGGCCTTGTTCCCCATCCATCCGTCCATGCGGTACTCCGTGACGAACCCGACGCTCGTGCTGAAGGGCGACGACGGACTTGGTTTTTCCCACTGGCTGGTCAACGCGGACATCCTGATAAATCATACAGATTCATACAAGTATTAACGCATTAAAATCTTAAAAAATGGCTAAAATAACTGTAACGAACCCGCTCAGCTCGCTTCGCGCCGTGTTCAACAAGATGGACGAGGTGTATTACCTGAGCAAAGAGTTGAATGTGGCTGCGCTGGCCGAGGCCATCACAGCGGATTTGGAACTCCCGGTATTGTCGGACGGCGTGACGTTCAACTCCGGAGAACCCGAAACGACGGAAATCAAGCTGACGACCGGTGAGAACTGGGTGGTCCGCACGGAGAAGGGGGATTCGGACATCTCTCTTCAGGTGGCCAGCCTGAAGGGCGCGGTCAACGACCTGTTCATGGACAAGGTGAAGGCAGTCGAGGCATCGGCCAACTTCGACGCCACGGCCTCCTACGCCGGGGCGGCGTACAGCCTCGCCCCGAAGAAGGTCGGCGGCTCGCTCGTCTTCATGAGCGACAACAAGGACGTTGTCGTAATCCTCCCGAGCGTGGAGATGTACGGCAGCCTCGTGGTGGCGGACGGCGACAACCCCGCCTACTTCAACGTGACGGTCACCCCGCTTTCCAACACCGACGGGTCTGACATCATCATCTTGGAGAAACAGACGGTCTGAAACCGGGCGATTGACGATTTGATTCAGGCCGGGAGTAAACAGGACTACCTCCGGCCTGTTTTTTTAACATACGTGATTGGACATGAAAAAGACGACAGAACCCACAAGGGAGGACGAACGCAAGCTGCACGAAGTGCGGACGGGGGGAAAGAGCGCCGTCCGATGGGGGAGGATGGAATTCCGCATCGGGTGGATGCGCCCCTACACGCTGGAAAGGATAACCGGGCTTGCCCTGGACGGGAAAGAGGATGAAATCCCGGCGCGCACCGCCGCGCTTATCCTCCTGAACGGGTACTTCAGAATCAACCTCCTCTACTGGCTGGCATGGCGGTGGCTTTACCACTGCGTCCCGTCGGAGGTGCTGACGGGAATCATCTCGGAAGGTAAAAAAAAAGAGGCGTCGCTGACACAGGACTGCTGGACGTGTATCATATTGGCGACCGTGATGCGGGACACGAGGATGAACCTGACGAAGGAGGAAGCCGGGCGTATCCTTCAAGAACAGCGTGGGGCGAAGCCTGGGCAATAGGGGAAAAGCACCCGAACCTGATGGCTGCTCGCACGTTCTTCTTCGGACTCCTGACGATACCGATGTACGAGTACCGTTGCGTCCTGAGCATCGCGCAGATAGAGCTGCTGGCGGTGGACAAGCCGCTGGTCACGTACCCCCCGAAAGGGAAGAGAGGGAAGAAGGCGGACGGCGAGAAACGGCCGGCAAAGGCATCCATCGAGGAGGCCGCGAGGAAATGGGAAGAAAAATACAAGGACGGGGGAAAGCCCGAGGCGCTTGACCTCTCCGGATTCATCATCAAAAAGAAATAAGGCAACATGGGGAACTTAGGGAAGCTCTGGTTCGAGATAGGGCTGCGAGACAAGACCGACGAGGACATCGCGGAAATCCGCAAGGGCGTGGAAAAGCGCCTGAAGGCCATGAACGTGGACATCGGGCTGAACGGCAAAACGCTCAGCAGCTCCATCGAAAGCGCGCTGCGGGGGCAGCAGTTCAAGGTGGACGTGACGGTGGACAAGGCGAACGCGACGAAGGCCGTGCAAGAAGCCTTGTCGAAGGCGGGGTATTCGATGGATGTCACGCCGAGCGACGTGAGGGCGAAGCGGATAGAGGAGATAAACGCCCGGATAGCCCGCGCCAACGAGAAGCAAGAACTCACCATGCAGAAGCTGCGGGAACAGCTAAGGAGGCTGAGGGGCGAATACAGCCAGTCGAATGCCTCCGGGAAGCGGTACGGCGATTCGCTGGGCGGCATCACGAAAAACCTGAGGACGCAGTTCAACCTGGCGGTTCAGCTGCGCAACCAGCTGGCCAACATCTACTCCGTCTACACCATGGAACGATTCCTTCAGTCCGTCATAGAGATAGGCGGCCAGTTCCAGCAGCAGCGCGTGGCGCTGCGGACCATGTTCCAAGACGCTCAGAAGGCGGACATCCTGTTCGGCAGGATAAAGGAGCTGGCGGTGGAGTCCCCGTTCGAGTTCAAGGAGCTGGCGGGCTACACCAAGCAGCTCGCCGCCTTCAACATCCCCTATGAGGAGATGTACGACACCACGAGGCGGCTGGCCGACATCTCGGCGGGCGTGGGGGTCGACATGGGACGCATCATCCTCGCCTACGGGCAGGTCAGGAGCGCCGAGTTCCTGAAGGGTACGGAGCTGAGGCAGTTCACGGAAGCCGGGATACCGCTTCTCCAGCAGCTTGCGGACAAGTTCACCGTGCTGGGAGGGAGGGCGGTGTCGGTAGGCGACGTGTTCGACAGGATTTCCAAGCGCCAGGTCTCCTTCCAGATGGTAAAGGACGTGCTATGGGACTTGACCGACGAGGGCGGGCAGTTCTACAACATGCAGGGGGCGCTCGCCGACACGCTCGCGGGGAAGCTGTCGAACCTCAGGGACGCTTACGACGTGATGCTGGCGGACATCGCGCAGAGTCAGGACGGGACGTTGAAATCAGGACTCGACCTGCTCACCGACACGATGAAGCACTGGGAAAGCCTGTCCGCAATCGTCCTGTCGGCCATCAGCACATACGGAGCATACAAGGCGGCGGTCGTCGCCCTTACCGTCAGGGAGGCGGCGCTTCGGAACGTGAAGATGTCGTCCGCCCTGATTGACAGGACGCAGGCGATGGTGAACGCCATCCGCGCGACACAAGGGCTGACGACGGCGACCAAGGCGCAGATAGTCGTGCAGCGTGCCTTGAACGCGGTGATGAAGGCCAACCCCATCACACTCGCGGCATCCGCCATCGCCGCGACAATCGGCGCGTACCTGCTGTTCGGGAACCGCGTCAAATCCACCGACGAGATAGTCACGGGGCTGAACGAGTCGCTGGGCGACCTTCAGAGCAAGTTCGAGAACTCATCGAACGCCGACAGGATGATAGACCGGTACGAGGAGCTGTCCGGCAAGCAGGAAAAGACCGCCGACGAGTCCAAGGAACTCGGGAGGATAACGGAGTCGCTGTACGAGCGTTTCGGGGGTGCCGCCGAAATGACGGACCGATACGGGAAGGCGCTCGGCCTTTCCGCCGAGAAGATGCGGGAGCTGAACAGGCAGCAGCGGGAGAACATCATAGCCGGGGTCAACGTGGAACTGAGGGAGGCCGAGGAGCGGGCGGACAAGGTGCGAGCGAACATGGAGAAGCTGACGGCCCAGATAAAAGCCGGGGCGGGGCGGACCTACGTGGGGGCAGGACTCGAGGGCGGGATAGACTTCGGGTTCGTCACCGAGGACGACATAGAAGACTTCAAGAAACAGCGGAAGGACTACGAGGTCGAGCTGTCCAAGCTGGAGGGCTCCATGAAGGAGACGCGCGATTTCATAAAGGAGATGGGTAATGCGGGCGAGGGTGCGAGCCTCGGGGAAACCCTGACGGGATGGCGCAAGGCCGTCTCCGACTTCATCGCCGGCAACGAGGAACTGAAAGACCTCACCCCGAAAGAGACGGAGGAATACAAGGAATGGTACAAGCGCCTGAAGGAGACGCTGGACGAGGCAAAGGCCGACCTCGGCAAGACGCGGGGCACGGTGGGGCTGTTCGACGACGACACGGTACGGAAGCAGCAGGCGTACGTGGACGCGCTGGAGGGCATCGTCAAGCGCTTCAACATCAACATCTCCGGGAGCGAAAAGGAGAAAGGAGAAGACCCCGTGGCCGAACGGTTCGAGCGGGAAATCGGCCTAATGAAGTCGGCCATGGACACGTACGACAAATACGTGGAATTGGTAGGCAAAGAGGAAGCGGCCAAGAAGGTGAACGAGGATTCCCGCTTTTCCGGGCTGAACTTCGACCCGGACACCTTCGTGGCGGACTTGGAGGGGATGCTGGACGAGGCGGTCAGGGAGATGGCCGGAAGCCCGTCTCTGGCCAAGGTACGGGATTCCATCCAAAAGGAAATCACGGACTTCGAGCAGGGCAAGGCGAAGCGGGCCACGGAGAAGCTGCTGGCGGAAATACGCGAGACCATCGAAGAGGACACCGCCAAGTGGGACTTGTACAAAGACCTGTTCGACATCACGGGAAACCGGGAGCTGTCCATGCGCTTCGCCTTCGACGCGGACGCTTCCGCGATGGAGGGAATCCATACGCAGGTCGACTACCTGAAGGGCGAGCTTGAGCGGATAACCGGGCACACGTTCGAGGAGCTTGAAGGCCTGAGCAAACAGGAGCTGACGAACCTGCTGGGTGGGCTGGGCGACAGTGCCCACGGCCTGCTGGAGCAGATACGGGACACCACGAGGCAGGATTCGGAAGCCATCATGAAGGACGTGCTCCAGCTGGTGCAGAAGTACGCCTCGGCGGACGACAGGATAAAGGCGCTGGAGGCGCAAAGGGAAGCCCGCCTCCAAGAGCTGAGGGCCACGGATTTCTATTCGGGCATGACGGAGCAACAGAGGAAGACGGCCGAGGATTCCATCTTCAAGGAGTACGCCACGCAGATAAACGAGATACGGGAAGAGTCCGTCAAGCTTTCCCCCGTATGGCAGAAGCTGTTCGGCGACACGGCCAGCATGGGGTATCAGTCCATGAAGCGGATGGCGGAAGAGGCGAGGGAGATGGCGGAATCGGCAAAGGGAAGCACCGATGCCGGGACGGGAGAAACGCGGTACGAACTGACCTACACCGACAAGGACGGCTCGATAAGAAAGACGACCGTGTCGCTGGAGGAATACATGCGGCTGCTCAAGCAGGTGGCGGGCGTTGAAAAAGACCTTTCCGAGTCCAACCCGTTCGAGGGACTCGCCAAGGGAATCAAGGATTACAAGAAAGCGGCCGAGGCGGGCGACACGGGAGCGATGGGCGACGCGCTTGCCTTCGCCGGGCGCATGGCGGGCGAATGCGCCCGGAAGATAGGGGAAGTGTCCGAATCGTGGGGCGGCATGTTCGAGGCCTTGGGGAACGAGGAGGCGGCCGACGCCCTTTCGTTCGCGGGCGACATGCTGGGCGAGCTTGGAAGCCTCGCCCAAGGGCTGGCAAGCGGGAATCCCATCGAGATGGCGTCCAGCGCGCTTTCGTTCATCCCGAACGTAATAAACAAAATCGCGAACTTCCACGACAAGAAACTGGACAGGGCCATCGAGAAATCGCAGCAGGAGGTGCAGAAGCTCCGGAACGCCTATTCCAACTTGCAGACGGCCATAGAACGCCAGCTGGGCGAGGCATCCGAGAAGCAAACCGATGCCTTGGTGGGAAACCTGAGGAGGCAGCGCGACGAGCTGGAAAAGCAGCGCCAGGCGGAGGACGACAAGAAGAAGACGGACGCGTCCAAGATGGAGGACTACAAGCAGCAGATTGCCGAGCTGGACGACCAGATAAACTATTTCTACGAAGACCTGACGAACGAGCTGTACGGCATAGACCTGAAGGACTGGGCCGGCAGCATAGCCGACTCGCTCGTGGAGGCTTTCGCCTCCGGGGAGGACGCGGCCGCGGCGTTCGACCAGACTGTGGCCGACATCATGAAGGACGTGATAAAGAACGTGCTCCAAATGCAATACATAGAACCCGCGATGAAGTCCCTCCGGAGCTACCTGTTCGGGGAGGACGGCGCCGGAGGCATACTGGGTGACGGAAGCATGTCGAAGGAGGACATGGCGGGCCTTGCCGGCCAGCTGTCGGGGCTGAGCGACCTCATAAGCCAGAGCCATCAGGTATGGGACTACCTGAACGAGGCGGCGGAGAAGGCGGGCATATCCTTGACGGAAGAGGCGGAAGGGGCGCAGGGCGGGTCCGGGCTTTCGTCCTCCATCCAAGGCGTGACGGAGGACACGGCGAACCTGCTTGGGAGCTACCTGAACGCCATAAGGCAGGACGTGAGCGTCATCCGCAACCTGCTGGGCGGCATGGGTTCAAACCTCATCCCCACGTTGAGCGTGACCGCGCAGGCGCAGCTCCAGCAGCTGAACGCGATAGCGGCCAACACGCTGGACAACGCGAACGCCGCCCGGGAAATACGCGAGCTGTTCGCGGGCGTTATCACTACCGGAAGCGGCGGAAGGGCGATAAGAATCAAATAAACGGGAAGACATGGACACGGAAAAGTTATTCGAGGAATTGGCCGACCTGGGCGTATGCGCCAGCGGCCGCCGCCTTTGGAGGCAAAGCGGCAAGGACGTAGACATGATAGTGAAGGTATGGAAGAAATGGCCGGAGTACTGGGTGGAGCATTCCGGGGAGGCGCTGGGCATCGTGCGGAGGCATTTCCGCACGGAGGAGGACTTGGGCAAGCTGAGGGGAAGCAACCTGTACATGGACAACTCGCGCGACGTGGAACTCGACTCGGACACGGCGGTGTTCTTCGTCGGGAACTCCAACTGCGCCGTCCGGGTGAAGGACTGGGCGGCGGTCAAGATATACTGCTTCAACCATGCGCGCATCCGCATGGAATGCGGGGCAAGCTCCTATGTGAACATAGAGGCATACGACCATGCGCAAGTGTCCGTCCTCTCCAACAAGGGGAGGTGCAGGGTGTACGCCTACGACGGAAGCAGGATAGAGGACGACGGGGATACCGTGTCCGTCACCCGGAAAGACATCACGCGGGGGTCCGTGTTCAACGGGGAGGAAATGGGATAGCCCGAGGGCCAGTCGCATCATATTTTATTTTTTAATTGGTCATACAAACAGTCTTCTCTGAATGCGCCCCAATACCTTTGTCATGGAAGCATTGCAGAAATCCCGATTTACCTCAAAGCCATACGCCTTGCGTTCAAGGTTGGCGGCTGCAAGCAAGGTCGTTCCGCTTCCGGCGCATGGGTCAATCACCACATCTCCCTTGTCGGTGAAGATTGAGATTATCTGCTCCAGCAGCGGCACGGGCTTTTGCGTGGGATGAACCTTGGGCGTATCGTTGTCGCGCTTCCAGTCAAAACAGTTGAATATCATTCTTCCGTGGTTGTTGAATTTCGGCAGCTTGTCACGATACAGCACAAGGCCGTATTCGCAGTTGCCGACAATCTTCATGTTGGCTTTCAGCACCTGCGCCGAGAAATCCTTTCGGGAAACGAGGTTGATGTAATTGTTCAGCCCGTATTTCCTGCCCAGTTCTATGAACTTGAATTGCTGCTCGAACTCGCAGAACAGCACCATGCACGGTGATTTCCCTTTCTGCTTCGGCTCTTTGACGAGCATCTTCGAACAGAAGTGCATGAACTCGGCGGGGCGGAACTCGCTGTCAGATGAAAAGAATTGCTTTCCAGCCTTGTCGCTCTCACCGTTCTTGTTATCTCCATCCACATACCATGTCGGATTGCTTGCGTAAGCATCCTTGCCGAGGACATAAGGCACATCGGTAAGGATAAGTTGCGCTTTCGGTATCTGATATCGGGACCAGTTCTGGAAAGAATCATTAAATAATTCAGGGTTCAAATCTTTTGCCATCCTTAATCCTCCTGCTGTTTTATTTCATCATGCCCGTCCAATTCATGAAGGTGGAAACAGAACTCATGCAGGTTGACGAACTCCTCACGGGGAGGGAATATCTGGGCGACCTGCATATTGTTCGGCATGAACTTGTAGCGAGTCTCCTTCAGCTCGTAATATCCGAGGATATGCTTTGCGGCGATGGACAGATGCCACAGCCCCATTTCCTTGTTGATGAATATCTCCTTGCCCTTGTATCGGAAAAACCCCGTTTCATAGACTCCGTATTCATCCTCGATGCGCTCCTCCACGAACTCAATCGGGAGCTTTGTCACAGACAGCGGGAGCGGCTGTTTGTACTTCTTCAATTCTTCGTTTGTCATAATTCATTTTGTTATATTATACATGGGACTTTCAGTCTTTAGGAGCAGCCACCGACGACGATTCTTCATTTTTTTTCGCGAGAGTTCCGACCTGTCACGGTGGCTGCTGTTATTTTTTTTGTGTGAAACGCTTACAGGAACACCTTGTTGTAAAGGTCGGCGAATTGCTTCCCGAATTGTTTGGCCATGTCAAATCATTTATTGTTCATCCTTAATTTTTCATCATGAAGGATGCGCTCCACATACTTCACGACCCTCTCGTACTCCCTGCCGGACTTCTGGCTGTCTTCATAAGCCTTGGAGATTAATTCATCTCCAAGGCCGTAAAAGCACCCTACTTTCCACTTGTTATTAGAGCGTGTCCACGTAAAGAATCTACCACTGCTCCAAAAATTTTTAAAGGTGATGTAGTCATTTATGGATGAGACTCTCGCACAACCCGAGATTTCCGCATTGCCCGAGACTACCGCATCGTCCGAGACTTCCGCAGTGCCAAAGACTCTCGCACAGCCCGAGACTCTCGCACCGCCATAGACTTCCGCATTGTCCGAGACTACCGCACAGCCCGAGACTTCCGCAGTGCCAAAGACTCTCGCACAGCCCGAGACTCTCGCACCGCCATAGACTTCCGCATTGTCCGAGACTACCGCACAGCCCGTGACTACCGCACAGCCCGTGACTACCGCATGTCCATAGACTTCCGCACAGCCCGAGACTACCGCATGTCCATAGACTTTAGCATCGTCTGAGACTACCGCATTGCCATAGACTCTCGCATCGCCATAGACCCATGCATTGCCCAGGTGAGACAGGTTGGATTCATTTTCAATCCATCCGCCTAAATCACCCTCTTTTACATCAGCAAAGCTCACAAGAGCCTTGATGCGATGCAGGACATGTCCTGCATATTTCATTGTTTCGTCTGTCAGTTCATATTTCTTTTTCATGATGATAAATCATTTTATTGTTGAATCCTTCATTTTATTGTCAGAAAGGCAAATTATCTTCCCTTTCCATGGCCCGGCTTTCGGTCTGTGCGGGCTTCTCGGCAGGGGTGGTTGTTTCCCCGTCCCTTTCCTTTGGGGATAGCATCTTCATCGTGTCCGCATGGACTTCCGTCGCTTGGCGTTTTTCCCCGTTCGCCTCGTACTGCCTGTACCTCAGGCTTCCGGAGACACCCACGAGCATCCCCTTCCTCACGTAGTCTCTGGCGACTTCCGCCGTCCTGTTCCGGACTACCACCGTGTGCCAGTCCGTCCTTTCGGGCACTTCCGTCCCGTTCTGGAGCTTGTAGCCCCTCTCCGTCGTGGCAAGCGAGAACCTTGCCACCGCTCCTCCGTTGTCGAAGGCGTGGAACTCGGGGTCTTTGCCCACGCGTCCCACCAAAACCACTTCGTTAATCATGACTTATTTGTTTTATTCGCTTAATTCTCTTAATTCGTTTTCCAACTGCGCCAGCTCCCTTTTCAGCCTTGCGGCCACGAACTGGCATTTGATTCTCTCGTTGCGCTCTATCCTTTCCTCGAGCGCCCGTATTTCCATCCTTACGATGTCTTTCGTCCTTTCCATCATCCTTTCCATCATTGGTATGCTATTTTCTCTGTTTCCTTTATGCTTGTTTCCGCCTTGCCTATCGCCCTGCCGAACGCCCCACCGGCAAACAGGGCGTTGGTGAAGCAGGCGAAGGCATCCACCACGCGCCGGGACTTGTTCAAGTCCACGGTTTCCCGGTTGTCCGCTATGAGGTTTCCCAGCTTGTGCGCCTTGTACTTGATGGAGTCCAGCTTGAGGTACTCCAGCGGGTTGTTCCTCACGCCCCACGGGGTCAGCGCCCTGCGGCGGAAGTCGTTGACGACGCACGTCAGCACCTGCGCGAGCATGTTCACCACGCTCGCCTGCGATGCCAGCTCGTTCGCCTCGCCCGTCACGCCCGCGTCCAGCAGCTCCTGCTGGACGGCATACTTGTAGACCTCGACGTGCCTGTCGAGTTCCTCGCCCACGTATCCGTTGACCTCGGAGAGGAAGAGCGCGCTCTTGCCCAGTATGCCGAAGTTTCGGTTGCACGCCATGCCTGCCTCCTTGTAGATTTCGTTTGCGGTCTTCTTTACCGCATGTCGGTAGAACCCCGATCCTTTCACGCCGGAGTACAAATCGACCGCGAGGCCGTACACCCGGTCATTCAGCCAGAGGGCGATGTAGGTGAAGGCGGTTATCTTCCCGCCCGTCTTCTTGTCCAAGTCTTCCCAGTTGTCAATCATAGATTCTTTGTTTTTATCGATTTTCTTAATGTCGCATTGATCGCGTTTCTTTTCGTGTTCTCGCTCGGATGCACATAGGTGTTAAGCGTCGTGCTCACGTCGCTGTGCCCCAGGATGGACGACACGGTCTTCACGTCGGTCTTGTTTTCTATCAGCATCGATGCGAAGGTGTGCCTGAGTCCGTGGAATTTGATGCAGTGCGGAAGCCCTACCTCGTTCAAGATGAATTTTCTGTAGAAATTCCTGTACGTCCGGGGTTCTACCGGCTTGTCGGACAACGAGCAGACGTAATAATCGGGGTTTGAGACCTTCTCGTACCCCTTCAGCAGGGGCATGATCTCGTTCATCAGCGGGATCTCGCGCCTTGAGCTTTTGGTCTTCGGCGTGCTGATGATTATTTCCGTTCTGTTCATGTCCGAGTCGTAGACACGCTCGATGGTCCGCTCCACCCTCAGGAGCTTCATCTTCATGTCCAAGTCCTCGAACCGGAGACCGCAAATTTCCCCGATGCGCATGCCCGTGGTGAGGGCGATGAGAATCCCCGTCTTACCGGGCGACGGTTTGGAAAGCGCCGCCGCCACGATCCGGCGGAACTCGTCCGTGCTGTACCGCTCCATCTTGTGCGATTCCTCGTTGTTCCGCGTCGGCCAGTCCAGCTTCCACGCCGTGATGGCGGGCAGCTCCAGTTCCTCGGAGGCGTACCGCAGTATCATCTTGAGCAGGATAAGCATGTCTTGGACATACTTCATGCTCAGTCCGTCGTCCAGCTTGCCGTAGACAAATCGCTGGATGTCCTTCTTGCGCACGTCGGCGACATCCATCGGGCCGAAAAACGGCAGGATATGCATTTTGGCCGCCATCCTGTAATTGTTCAGGCTGCTCAGCTTCACCATCCTCTCCTTATAAGAGAGCCATTGCATGTAGACTTCCCAGCATGTCATCGCTTATCCTCCTTTATGATGTCGTTTTTCCCCGCCTTCACGATGTCGCTGAATCCCAGTGCGTCGTCAGTCCGGTTCAGCAGGATGTACTTCTGCTTCACCTTGTTCTCCAGCACGTCCCCGTGATACACGTACCCCATGATTCCGCGGACGCTCAGGTTGAGCAGGAGCAAGGGGACGGCACGGTCTGACAGTTCCCAGCATGTGACCATGTTCTGCGACGGGAAACACTCCCATGGCAGGCGGTTCCGGCATCGCTCCCACCAGTCCGCGATGATCATGGAGCCGTTGCCGGCGGTCGGTTCGTGCATCGTCCCGGTTTGCGGCACGAGATTGGAGCACAACACGCCAAGTTCGTACGGCGTGAAGTCCTGCTTCTTCTGTTTCCTTTCGGACAGCTCTTCCTCGTAAAACGGTTGGAACCAATCATGGCTCATGTCGTAGCCGTTCAACCGGATAAGCTCTCGATATACATTATCCCGGCGGGACTTGTCGCCTTCCAGCAATACTGTCACGGCCCCGGGGAGGTCTCTCAGGTCGCTTATCCCGAAGATTCCGAAAATGTCCTCCCTTGCCATGTTTGTTTTCTCTTCCATTCTTTTTTACGTTTGATTCTTTATTGTCCGATGTCATAACAGGTCGTCGTACGTCACGTAGAAGTCGTTGCCCCTGTTTCTGTACCTTTCCGCCACCTCGTCAGCGTCCTGCCCTTCCTTGACGAACACGACCGTCCGACTGTCCACCCGCACCCATCTGCCCTTGGCTTCCGGCTCGGGCGGAGGTGCCGCCTTCGCTTTCCCTATCAAGTCCTCCCGGTGATGTCCGGGCCGTCCTTTTTTTTTGTCTTCCATGTCCTTTATGTTCTTTCTATTTCGGGACGAATATCTTTTCAGTCACCCGTCTTTTGTTGTTCGTCGAGGAGAAAGTACAGAGCACGTCCTTCTCCCATACCGCCTCGAACCTGTCCTCCGGCATCCAATATTCGGAGATGAATACATGCCCCTTGCGGGCGGCGCACCAGTCGTAAAAGGCTTCATGGTCGAACGCGCCGCAACTGTATCCTGTCGTCCCCTTGTATGGCGGGTCGGCATAGATGATGCCGCCCGGCTTCACCCTTACCTCCCGGTAATCCATGGAGGATATTTCCAGCCTCCCCTCTCCTCCCAGACCTAATATCCTTTGCTGTCTTTGCAGTCTTTGCAGTCTTTGCAGTCTTTGCAGGCTTTGCAGGCTTTGCAGTCTTTGCAGTCTTTGCAGGCTTTCCAGGCTTTGCAGGCTTTGCAGTCTTTGCAGTCTTTGCAGTCTTTGCAGGCTTTGCAGTCTTTGCAGTCTTTGCAGTCTTTGCAGGCTTTCCAAAAATCTTTGAAGCCCGATTATTTCCATATAAGGGACAGGGAGCGGCATGAACTGCCGCATCTTGTTGTAATGTTCCTTGGTGGGGAAACTCCACTGCGAGGTGCCGAAATAATGGCGGTGCATACAAGTGCCGAGTCTCATGCCGACCTCCGCTTGTGTCAGTCCGCTTTCTTTGAGGGCGTCCAACAGATAGTTGCGGAGCTTTTCGCTCTCATCCTTTATGCTCCTGCACAGATTGGAGCACAGCTCGTCTATTCCCGCACACTCCTCACCGTGGCGCTCTAACCACCATTTGATGTACTTGCGCTTGTACTCTTCGTGATGTGCGGAGATGTCGCGGCGGCTGCCGTCCGACCTTATCCCCATGTCCGCAAGCATCGAGGTGTCACCCTGCACCCTTGCAAGGAACAGGGCGTGCTTCCAGTCCTCGACTTCCCGGCAATACAGATAGTTCACCCCGCCATTCCCGAAGCTCCAGCAGCAGGAGACATAAGGGTCGGTATCCTTCAGCCGGTAGAAGTCCTCCCGGCTTATCCACCTTTTCTCGTCGGCGTACTTGCCATCCATCACGTTGCGGAACAGCGCCACGGGCCGCGTGTCTATGTCGTTCGCATGTATGTGCCCGAACTTGCCAGACAGCATGGCGGCGTGCGTCACGGCGCAGCCTCCGGCGAACAGGTCGTAGAAGTGGCCGGCTTCCGGGAGAAGCCTTATGATGTCCGCCGCGATTTTGCTTTTTGACCCCATGTATGGAATTCCGTAGTTCATGTTCCCTCCTTCGTGTTTATCCTTTTGAAATATACCGACTGGCGGTCGGGGCGCAAGTGGAGCATGCAGGCCTTTGCGGCCTCGCAGCATTTCGCCCCTCCTTCCCCCCTGAACTCGCATCTTTCCCGGCAGGATTTAAGGCTCGAAAGCATGACTTTCAATGAAATCCCGTCAATCCTTGTCATGCCGCCCACGGGCGTGGCACGCAGGCGGCTTATCTGTTCCTTGTTCATTTCTTATTCTTTTGTCTGTTCAACTTGTTGATTCTTTATCCCGGAATCGTTGCCTGATGATTCCCGGTGCTCGAACTTGTCGCACATCCTTCGGGCGTTGGCCACCTTGCCCACGCCGTGTGTCATGCATCGTACCGTGAGTTGCCCCATCTTTCCGGCATGTCTGCAATCCGCACACCGGACAAATTCCTTTTTTGCTTTCATTTGTTGTCGTTCCATCCTTAAGAGTTCGTTGTCAATCTTGGATTCAATTTCCTTTATTTTGTACAATAATTGTTGTGGGTTCATTTTTTTTGCTTTGTTTTATAGTGAGACATTGTTTGCTAAATCTTCGACAGCCATTGCTCCCAAATGCGGCTTGCGACCTGCGCCATCATCACGGGCGGGACGGACATCCCGCAGACGTAATGAGGCGGCTGGCCGCAGAAATCGTAGTCCTGCGGGAAGGATGAAATGCTACATATTTCGCTTTTCCCGAGGAGCTTCGGTTGCATGAAGTGGAGCACGCCTTCCCTTTGGCTTGTAAGCGTGGGACATATCCTGTCCGGGTACGCATAAGCACGATTGAAATTCGACCCTTTGCCGAACAGACGTTTGTTCGCGTCGCCTTGGTTGCCGTCGCCGTCCTTGCGGGCATCCCACAAAAGGCGCATCTTCCTGGACGTGATTTCAGCTCCCGAATATTCGGCGACCTGGCCGAACATTATCGGAGTCTCGTTGAAGTCAAGGTCCAATATCGGCACTTCGTCGAAAAGGTCTTGCATCACCAAGAACGGGGCGGCAAGGTCTTTACGCAAACAGACGAAGAACACACGTTCCCGCCTTTGCGGAACGCCCATCTTAGAAGCGTCAAGCAACCAATGCCGGCAATGATACCCGGCATCCTCGAAGCCCTCATATATCCGCCTCACATAGTCCTTGGCCGCGCCAAGCAACAACCCCTTGACGTTTTCGGCGACAACGACTTTGGGTTGCAGCTTCTTTGCAAGGCCGATGAAGTCGAAAAACAAGGTGTCCAGTACTTGCGCCGCCTGTCCCTCCCGGAAGTGTTTCATCTTGCCCCATGCTTTTTCACGGCTTCCGGCGACCGAAAACGTGGAACAAGGGGGCGACCCGTCCAGCACGTCAAGGTCGTACAATTCGGGCGGCAAGTCCGTCCTGTCCTTGAACGCCTGTATCGGTTCAAGGAAGGAGAACTCGGGGTCGTGGTTCTGACGATATGCGGACATCATGCGGTGGTCTATCTCGTTGCAGCCTATCACGTCAAACCCGGCGAGCTTGTAGCCCATTGTTGAGCCACCCCCGCAGGCGAAGCAGGAAAACACCTTGCCTTTGTCCTTGGCGAACCGGGCATCCTTCAAAGTCCAACGGTAATCGAACTTATGCCCCTCCTGCAGCCCGCCTGGGAGGGTGATTTCTATCTTTTCCATATTCATGTTAAAACAAATAAAATCCCTTAAGTCATTTCGGTCTTCAACACACGGTAGACAGCCCCGTTTATTTCCCTCCTTTCAAAATCGGCGAACGAGGCCTGCCCTTTCAGGACCAAATAGCAAACCTCGTTGTAGGAATACAGCCTTGCCCGCCTGTCAAAGCGGATTATGTCGGAAATATTCAGTTCCTTGTACTGGAAATTGTCCAGCACATGATTGATGGCATGTTTCAACCTTTCGGACGAAAAGCCATTGTCCATCACGCGTTCCGCAAGCAGATTGAAGAACGCGTTGTCCATTTTAGGGAATGCGACCTTAAGGCGTTTCATGCCCACTGCTATTTCGTCCGGACTTGCCGGACAGCCTCCGAAGAGGCTAATCGACATCTCCCCGTCGCTGTTTTTCATAATTGCCCCTGGCGATTCCTTCCGCGACATGGCGCATGAGGTCTTCGTCGTCGGCAGCGGAATCAGTTCCGCGATTTTTTTTGTTTCTGTTTTCATAATTGCCTGATATTACTTTCTCGAAATTCGTCGGCTTTATGAGCCAGTCGAACGACGCTCGCCAGCCGTTTTTGTTCTGCCCTTTGAGGAAATCGCTTTCAAAGGCCTTACGTATCATCTCGACAAAGGCTTCCTTCCCCCTCTCCTTGATGCGTGCCCTGACCATTCCCCTGCGGGCATCCGACAACGGCTTCCTTATCGTGCCGAAGACACCCTTTGTCTCCGAATTGAAGTAATCCGCCAGCTTGTCGAAGTCGATTTGTTCCTCGTGGGGCGAAGTCCCACAAAGAACTTCTTCAGAAGTTCGTAAAGAAGAGTTATTATTATTATATTCTTCTTCTTTCTTATTATTTGGGTTAGAGGTGGGTTGCTCATTTCCCAAGTGGGTTGCGAGGTGGGTTGCAAGGTGGGTTGCAAGGTGGGTTGCAAACCTCTGCAACTCGCTGTCGCTCATGCCGTTAGGTGGGTTGCAAGGTGGGTTGCAAGGTGGGTTACTGAGTGGGTTATCCGCATCCGCGTCGGCGTTGTATTTGGAATAATTGACCAGCGTGATAACGTTCACCCCCTGGCCATTGTCCGTGGCAATCATGTTTTCCCGTTTCAGCTTGCCCAAGAACGATTTCACCCATTGTTCGGACCGTCCCCATTTCTTCGCGAGGAATCTGTTGGATGCTGGATACTGCCCTCTTCCCCATGTCACCTCGTAACACCCGATGCGCGACGTAGTCGGTGATGCCTCAAATCGTGCCGACTGAATCAAGTCGAGCCACGCTTCGCACTCACTAAATGCCCGGGCGGCCTGCCATATCTTGTTATCGAAGAAAGACCGGGAGAGTTTGATGTATCCTTTTCCCATATAATTATTCCTTCGCAAAAAAATGCCGCCTTGTCACCCTTCGGCGGCGTGTACCTCCTCCAGCTCGAACTCCACGCGGGGGTCCGACTTGTCGATGAACTTTTCCGCCGTTATCTTGACGCAGTTGCGGTCGTTCCTGACGGCCTTGCAGCCCTGCAGGCAGTCAAGGAGAATCTTGAGGCAATTGTCCAAGTCCGGGCGCTGGTTCTCGTAAAAGACATCGAGCCGGATGGAGAACAGCCCTTTTATGTCCTTGTCCCTGTACTTGTCGCATTGCAGGTAGAAGGACTTCTCGTAGTCCTTCAGCACCTTCTGCTTCGCCAAGCTGGCGTGGCCTCTTATCACGACCACCTTGTAGCAGTTGCTTTTGCTGGGGACTTTCCCCCTGATAATCTGTTTCATGGTTGTTCGCTTTTTTAGTGAAAAATAGGTGATGCCGGCAGGACTCGAACCTGCATGATGGTGCGTCTTCCCATTCCGCCACGGCATCAAAATCGCCCGCATATCCTCGCGGACGGCAGGCGATAACCACAAAATAAAGTTACCTCATGTTTCCCGGGCGGCATTCGCATGGCGACCGCCCTTGTACGTTTCCAGCCTCCTTATCTCCTTCCTCAGCAGCCTTTCGGCGTTCAAGTACCTGTCGCTCCCCGGAGGAGCGGAAAGGACAGCGCCGACATGCCTGGCTATCGCTTCAATCAGGTAGTCCGGGGGGCATCTCGACTCGTCCTTCATCTGCCCCAGTTCTTGAATTGTGCCAGGCCGACCCGCGTTATTTCCGACACCATCTTTTCCAGCCTTTCCTCGGCGATGGAGATTCTCGTTTTTAGCAGGTCGAAGTCCTTTCCGTTCGCTTCAATCCGCAGAACCTTGATGTTCAGCAGCTCGGACATCCGCGGGTCGTAGGATATGAAGTCCACGTACCTGCGTCCGGTGAACAACAGGTTGGCCTGGCACTGGTAGTAGTATTGCCTGTTTGCCGCCAACAAGTCCTCCGGGGATTTCATCAGCATGAACTCCACGTGCTTCGCCGAATTGAAGGGGCATTTAATCTCTATAATCCCTTGCCCGTCCTTGTTCATCCCGTCGGGGCTTCCCCCGCAGTGCGGGGAATAAGGGATGAACCCGTTTTCCTCGACATCCATCCCGGTGAGTCCCGAGTACAACCGTCTTGCGTCCGGTTCGTACATCTCCCCCCACCGGGTAGCCGCGTTGGAGAACGCCATGTCCTGCATCTCGACGAACACGTCGTCGTTCATCACGCTCTCGGCCACTTTCCCCTTGATGTAGGACATGGCCGTTTCGCCGAGAACCTCGTCCTTTTTGCGGGACGAGGCCAGGATGTTGTGAATTTCGGAAGCGGTTAGCTTGCCTTTCCGGGCAAGAAACCATTCTGCAGTGCGCTGTTCCATGGTCACATGTTGTTGTCTATCACCTGGTTGAAAAGGTCGATGCTTATTTCCCCCTTCGCCAGTGCTATCTCCGCCGCCTTCGGGTCGTCTTTGACCCGCTCGTAGTTTGCCTGCATCTCTTCGCCGGACAGCCTTGCCGGCTCGATTTGCTCCGGCTCGTTGTCCACGTATTCCGCGGAAGCCTCTTCGATATGGTTTATGTCCCCCTGGACGGTGGACTGGTCGAACTCGACCGCCTTTTGCATGTCCACGGACATTATCCCGTATTTCGATATGAGGAGCTTCAATACCGTCTTCTTCGCCATCGCGTCGAAGTCGTCCTTCCATTTCCCGTACCCTTTCTGGTATGTCTTGGAGTAGCGCCGGGCGTGCTTCTCGCATTCCTCTCGGGTCATGTAGAAGTACTTCTCAAACCCGTTCATGAGGCCCATGTAGGCCACGTATCCTACGACCTTGTCGGACTTGCGGCCGTCCGGGTCGAACTCGATTTCTCCGGTGAACCGGTTATGCTTCTTGATTTCGCCCTCGTACACCTCGGTGGTGTTCAGTGTCCTGTACTGGCCGGAGCGCTGGGCCAGCTGGACGAACCCGCGCCACATCATCTGGAACTGCGCCACGGCCTGTCCCTTTTCCTTGTATGGGACGATGGCCGCGAAGCCGAGGTTCGGGTTGACGGGCAAGTCGAGGGTGGCGGCTATCGCCGCGCTCATCAATACCGTGTTGGGGTTCGCTTCCTGCAATGCGGGATTCCCGTTGACGACGTTGATGACGGACGAGATGAACCCGGCCGACTTGTTCCCGAGTATCTCATAGAATCTTTTTTTCGTGCTTTCCGCACTCAGCAGCCCTTTGAGCTGCTGAAAGTTCGTCTTTGCCAATTCTGCCATAATTCTTTTTTTTGTTTTTAATCTGAAAAGTGAATCCCGGGCTATCTGTCGCAGACCGCCCGGGATAATGAAAAAATATAAACAAAACCATATATTAGAAGAATGTCCACAAAGGCCAATGCCCTGCCTCATGGCGGCAATGGACTACTCTGCCATGTCGACAAGGCTTTTCACCCCGGTTCTGAAATTGTCGAACCGGGCCTTGATTTTGACATACAATTCCAAGAGGCAATCATGTCTCTCCTTCAGCCTGTCATATTCCGCCTGCAGCGCGTCGTATTTCGCCTGCAGTCCTTCTTCCTTTGATTCTTCCTTTAATTCTTCTTCCATGTCTTTTATTTTTTAGTGTTATACATGTCGAGCTTGCAGCTCGAATATGCAAAAGCCAGCAGTCCGACCAAGTTCGGCCAGAAGGTGGCGGATTCGGATGCCACCAGAAGCAGCCCGAAGAACAGGCCCAAAGCGTAAATCCATTTCTTCATGTTCTTTCCTCCTTGTTTACATTGAAATTCGTCGGCGGCTGTCGGGGAATCGAACCCCGGTCGTCCTGCGGCACGCTACCATTACATGCTTAGACAGCCATAAATCGCCCCGCTATCCTCGCGGACCACGGGGCTTCAATCACATTGATAACTAACCTCATAACCTTATAATGGTTCACCGCGTGCGTGGACTGGCCATGCATGCGGAGAGGTGAAGCCCTCGCCCGTCACGGGGTCCGGCTTCCGATTAACTCAATATAATAAAAAACACGATATTAATAAATTAGAAAGTCCACGCAACTCCCATTCCTGAACCCAAACACAAGGCGGGGAGCGGGGGACTCGAACCTCCCGAGGCGCATCCTTGCCTCCCCTTTTCGCCCTCCCCGCCTTCACAGGTTCGGAGGGCATTTAGGTAGGTTACTTTACAACAAATCAAGGTAGTAAAGATGAGATAAATGTGTCAATTATGATGCTCATAACAACCGCAGGAAGTGCGGTTAAGTGCCCTCCAGCCAATCCGATTGGCACGTCGCGCCCGACTATCCAGTGCGGTGGAGGGCTATGTTCCCTTCTGACAGCCGGTTGCGCTACCAACCTGTCGACGGGGGCATACCCCGCTGTCCTTGCGGCGACCACGGGCGGGTTCCGGCATTCCTGCTATCCGTCCGCTCGCCGCGTTTCTTCTTTTTCCCTCAGCACGTCAAAGAGCTTTTTTTCCCAAGTGGGCAGCCGGGAATCGAACCCGGAACGGCTTGACTAATGGAAACTTCAATAAGGCGCCGTTTCCGCCGCCGACGCTTCGGCCGGCCTGCCTGTGTCACTACAGCCTTACCAGTTGTAGCTCTCGTTGAACAAGTCCCATTCGTCGTCGGGGACTTCTTCTTCCTCGTCGCCGTCGTAGTCGTAATCCCCGTCAGGGAGACGGCGCATGATTTCCTTTCCCACGGCCCGTTCACTTTTTGACGACCGTGTTCCGCCTCATGAACCGCTCCATGCTGCGTAGGTCGTACCAGACGGTATTCTTGTACCTCGCGAATCCGATTTCCCCAGCGTCCCGGATGTCTTTCAGGTAGTCGTCCGAGATGCCGAGGTAAGCTTTCGCCTCCTCCCTGCTCAGCCAGACCTTCTCGACGGGCTGCACCTTTCCGACCCTACGCGCCGTCATGGCCTCCCTCCTTTTTTGAGGAGGGTTATCGGCTTGCGCTGGAGCACGCAGCCGTATTCCCGGAGGGCGACCTGCCGTATCAAGTCAGGCTGCTCGCCTTCCGTCACGAAGCGGAGGGCGAGGCGGACGGTGGCATCCGTCACGCCGAACCGGGTCGCCAGCTTGGCGATAGTCCCCCGCTCGTACAATATCCGGTATTTCTTTTCCATATTCATATTTTTTACTATATTTGCCGAATGCCGTTTTCATTTTTGTTTTGAAAACGGGTTCGTTATTGATTACGATGCAAATATACTGAAATATTATCAGTATGATTATTATTTTACTGAAATTTTTTCAGTAAAAACAAAGTTTAACAAAGTCGTTAATTTGTGTAATATAGATGTAAAAAAAGTGGACACATGGCATCTAACATATTATACAAGACGAAATAAAAAGCCCCGTAATAGGTGCAAGCTGCCACAGGGCCTTATATAATCATCCTCGCAAGAGGTATGTCTAACATGTCGTTGAAACAACTTGCACTTGTTACGAGCGGCAAAGATGCTGAAAATATTTCAGTGTTTCAGTAAAATCAAAAAAACAATGACTGCAAAAGAACGTTTAAAGTCATGGCTCAAGGAAAACAAAATCACGGAAGCCGCTTTTGAACAAAAATCCGGATTGTCCAACGGTGCTGTCAGCAAATTTGGCGAAAGCCCAAGGAAAGAAACTTTGGATAAGATAAAAAGCGCTTATCCCGAATTAGACATCGCGTGGGTTTTAGGTTTCGCGCAGCAGTCGCACGAAGGCAAAGAAGGGAATGACATTTGTATCACAAGCCCCATTGCCAAACGTTTTTTTGAGGTGTTAGAGCTTGTTGGCGAAACATTGACATCCTTGAGCAATGAAATTCCAAACTTCACGGCCAATCAAGAATTATCAGATGCAAGAACCGGGAGAAATGAAATCCAAATTGATGTGGTTGGATATTTGTGCGCGAAATATCCCAATGTCAATGCAGGTTATATAATAACAGGGATAGGAGAACCTTTTAATAAAAGCGGGATGAACATTAATCTAATATCCGGTACAAAAAGCAAGGAGCCGACATCGGACCAAGAAATAATCTTGTACGACATAAATGCGGCGGCAAATTTAAAAACACTGCTTGGGGACAAGACCCGGAATATTTTAGGGAAGATAACCATCCCGGATATACCTAAATGCGATGGGGCGGTATATGTGAAGGGGGATTCGATGTATCCGCTCTTAAAGTCAGGAGATATTATTGCCTACAAAGAAGTGCATAATTTCGACAATGTAGTAAAAGGAGAAATGTATCTTATTTCTTTCGAGCTTGACGGTGACGAATATCTTACCGTCAAATATGTGAACAGCTCCGACAAAGTTGGATACATAAAGTTGGTCAGTTATAACCTGCACCATGACCCTATGGACATCCCTATCAGCGCTATATATGCGATGGCGTTAGTCAAGGTAAGCATTAGGATGAATACGATGAGATAATTGTTATAAAAAGTTGAATGCGTAAAAATATATACAATGGAAGAAGTACTGTTTTTGATGATTGTGGCGTTATCGTCCCGCCGCGTCGTCGATTCCGCGGGAAGGGATGGGGATGGCGTGTTCGCGGCATTTGTTTAACTAAAAAACGACATGAGATGGGAAACGAAAAGCGCGGAAGGAAGGGAAGCCCGGCCCGGGGCTGCATGAGCAAATCGACGGCGTTCGTGTTGTTGGCGTTGTTCGCCTTGTACAAGGGGTGCTCGTCCTGCCTGGACGAGAGCCGGAAGCGGTATGACGACGAGTATTGGCGTTCCGTCGCGCGCGAAAAGACGATGAGGGAAGCCGGGCTTGACCGCTTCGCCGACAGGGAAAGGAAGGACAGGCAGATGGAGGCGGAAAGGAAAGAACGGGTGAAGGACATCGCGAGGAAGGGCATCCGTGCCAAGGCGGACCGCGGCGACGCGGGAAAGGGCGCGGGGGAGGAATCCGGGCACGGCGGGAAGGCCTACGGGATAGCCTCGGAAGGCGAGGTGTACGTCCTCGACACCATAGGCGGCGGCAGGATATTGAACGAGAAAGCCACCGAATATTTCGGGGAAAGGACGTATTACAGGATAGGGAAAGGCGATGCCGTGTTCATAATCAAGGAAAGCGGGAAGTGGGTCAAGGTAAGGCATGTGAAGTTCCCGCAGAACTGCGGGTGGATAGAGAAGGAGCACATAGGCAAGGAGGCGAGGAAGGACGGGAAGGCGCGAAGCCGTCCCCTGAATGGCTACAACGGGAGCGAACAGCAAAAGAAAGACCTCGAAATGATAGATGAATACATGAAGGGGCATCCGGATTTCTGATTGCCGCTTTCCCCCGCCCCGCCTTGTCCCGGCCTTGGCTGGCGCTTGTTCGTCACGCCGCAACCGCATAGTGGCATTCCATCAGCATCGCGGATGAAACATCAACACCTGCGAAATCCGGCAAAAAGGCCGATTGCGCAGGCATTCACGCACCTTTTTTGCCACAAGGGCACACCAGCCCTTCTCCCAACAACTATATATTAATATAGTATTGGGGCATCCTTTGATTAAAGGCAGGGTGGCCGTTGTTGATTCCGTGCTCCCATACACGAATATCCCGACGTTGTCAATGTCGTTGGTCTCCTGTTGTCGGCTGGTAGGACAGAGCAGGGATTTGGGATATTACAACAACGACCGAGGGCCGTTTTGTCTCGCGGCTGTCTGAGGGGGTCCGCTCGGTCGGCACTGATGAAACCGATGCTTGAAAAAAAAGCCCCGTAATAGGTTGCGGCTACTACGAGGCTTTTATATAGTCCTCTTGCGAGGAGTTTTTGAGCTTGCTTGATGTAACAGACCGCAACTTGTTACAGGGACAAAGATAGTTGATTTTTTATCAATAAAAAAATTAGAATGTTGATTTTTTATGAAAGCAGAAAGTTATTCCAAGCGATTCATCGATGTTGTCGAGATAATCAGGGGTCGCAACCCTTCCATTTACGAGGATTTGAATATAGACAGGACGTTGAAGTCCAAGATTAAAACCGGCGTGCAGAATGCGTCCATAGAGAAGATTCTTAATCTTTGCTCGATGTATGACGATGTGAGCGGGGATTATATCCTGACAGGCAAGGGAAGCCCGTTGAGGGAAGACGGGAATCATGGTTGCCCGTCGGAAGACATGATTCCGCTTTACAAATCCGAGGCGGCGGCAGGTTTCGGGATGGAAGGGATTGCCGTAGGGGCTAAGGACATAGAGGGATATTACAGGATAAGGGATTTCTCCAACGCCTCGTTCATGCTGCATGTGAGGGGGCTAAGCATGAAGCCGCTGTATAACCCGGGCGACATTGTCGCCGTCAGGGCCATCGCGGAGCCTCGGTTCATCCAATGGAACAAGCCGCATTTGCTGAGCACGAAGTCACAGGGGCTTATGTTGAAAAGATTGAAGCCCGTGGATGACAACAATATTCTGGCGGTCAGCGAAAACACGGAATACGACCCGTTCCCGGTCTCGAAAGCGGACATCAACGGGATTGCCCTGGTTTTGGGGGTGGTAAGGATTGACAATTTGTGAAGCCTAATCAGAAGCGGATTCTTATTGCTGCAATTATTCAAGCGAAAATTGAAAATCTGTCGCAATTATTCAAGCGAAAATTGAAAATCTGTCGCAAATGGAATTGGACAGGCTTGTAATTTGCTTTATATCAACAATATGACAGGCTGTATGTACTGCTTTGGGAGCAGGGGGTCCCAGGTTCGAATCCTGGTACCCCGACAGGCTGGAAATGAAGGGGTTATGTTTTAAATATAACTCCTTTTTTGTTTGTTTATGCTTAATTATATTACTCTAAAGGTGGCTAAATATGGCTATCTTGTATATTTGCGTTGCAAATCGGTTGCAAATTCTTAGGCGGATTCGCAACCTCAATCAAAAAAAACGGCATGGCAACCATATCTTTTTATTTGGACACGAGACGGGCGAGGAAGGACGGCACATATCCGGTGAAGTTGTACGTGAACCATAACGGGCGTTTTTACATAAAAACGGAATTTTCGGCAAAGGAACAAAATTGGGAAGGCACTCAGTTCTCGAAGGCAGAGCCTAACCATAAGGCAAGGAACATATCATTGCGCAGCCTGATGAACAGGGCGGAGGAGGCCGTGTATTCGTTGGAAAGGGAAGGTAAGCTGAAAGGGACTTCCGACGAAAGATTGAAGCACCTGATAGTACAAGCCATAACGCAAAAGGAAGATAAAAGGAATACGGTATTGGGCTTGTTTGATGAGTTCATCACGTCGAAGACGAAGAGAAGCACCATGGAATTGTACGAACTCACGAAGTCGAAGATTGAACGGTTTTCCGGCGATTGCTCGTTTGGCGAGATAGACAAGAAATGGCTCGTCGACTTCGACAACTTCATGCTTTCGGCGGGGATGAGCACGAACACGCGTTCCATCCACATGCGCAACCTCAGGGCCGTGTTCAATTACGCCATAGACGAGGAAATAACGGACAATTACCCTTTCCGCAAGTTCACGATAAAAAAGGAGGAGACCCGGAAACGTTCTCTCTCGGTCGAGCAGCTGAGGAGGCTGAGAGATTATCCCTGCGAAGGCTACCTGCAAAAATACCGCGACATGTTCTTGCTCATGTTCTATCTGATAGGCATAAACTCGGTGGATTTGTTCGGGGCGAAAGAGCTGAGCAATGGCCGTCTGGAATACAGGCGGTCAAAGACGAACAAGCTGTATTCAATAAAGGTCGAACCTGAGGCCATGGAAATAATAGGGCGTTACGGCGGGAAAAATCATTTGTTGGACGTGTTGGACAAATACAATTACTACAAGGATTTCCTCCACCGGATGAACGACGGCCTGAAGCGTATCGGCGAAGCGGAAATAGCAGGCAGGGGTGGAAAGAAACTGATAACGTCCCTCTTCCCTGACATTTCTTCCTATTGGGCAAGGCACACATGGGCGACTATCGCCGCATCGCTCGACATCCCGAAGGAGACCATATCCGCCGCGCTGGGGCACGAGATAGGCTCGCCCGTCACCTCCATCTATATCAAGTTCGACCGGAAAAAGGTGGACGAGGCGAACAGGCGCGTGATTGATTATGTACTGTACAATAAATGAAGAAGCCGGGACTTCTTAACTTCTTGATGCAAAGTTATCCCGATGATAGGACAAGAGGAAAAAGGGGACTTTAAGAAATAAAGAAAGCCGCTCAAAATGAACGGCTTATAAAATTTTCAGGGGACTATAGGAGGGGACTTTTAGGGGACTTTCAGGGGACTTTTAGGGGACTTTCAGGGGACTTTTAGGGGACTTTCAGGGGACTTTT